>PVBE010534700.1_pt1 | contig 29006 bp, 28 predicted proteins | sample 1631181 | NCBI WGS metagenome assembly PVBE01 (sample SAMN08397723, study PRJNA350692) | Marine metagenome, whole genome shotgun sequencing project. | isolation source: water | place: Pacific Ocean | collected 2012-04
GCGTCACCGACGACAGCCACGCCGGGGAGTACCTGCGGTGGGGCGCGCACCCGCGATGCGCGTGGGCTCCGGGGATGAGCCCGAACCCCTTCTACCGGCACTACCGGGAGCACGTGGCGGCCATCGAGGCGCGCGTCCGAGGGGTGTTGGGGGGCGAGGTTCCGCTGGAGGAGGTGCTGGGCAAGGCTTCCGGCGAGGAGGTGATCGCGATGGTCGCCCACGCCTCGCGCGGGGAGCGCTACGACACCGACGCGCTGAACCTCCCCAACAGCGGCGGGTTCATCCCTGAGCTGCCGTCGTGGGCGGTGGTGGAGGTGCCCGGCCACATCGACGGCGACGGGGGGCACGGGCACGTGGTGGACTCGCTGCCGGACGGGGTGATGGCGCTGTGCAGCGTCCAGGTCCGCACCCACCGGCTGACGGCCCGCGCCGCGATGGACGGGGACCGTCAAGCGGCGATCGAGGCGCTGATCATCGACCCCAGCGTTCCCTCGATCGAGCACGCCGAAGCGGTGTTCGACGCGTTGCTGAACGCGCACCGGGACTACCTGCCGCGCTGGCAGTAGCGGCTGCTCCTAGGGCGCGGCCGCGACGGCTGCTTCGACGGCGGCGAGCACGTCGGCGGCGGACGGGTTGTCCTGGCCTCCGCCGGTGCCGTGGTTGCCCTCCCAGACGATCTCCATCGACTGGCGGTCCACGACCATGTCGAAGCCGCGGTTCACGCTGAAGGGGGAGTTGTCGAACGTGCCGGGGGTCGGAACGGTCTGGCCGTCACCGACGCACCAGCCGTCGTCGCTGCCCAGGAAGTCCATGGTGCCCCGGCAGTCGTCCGCGTCGGGGGAGCCCCCGATGGCGGTCTGCTCGAGCACCCAGATGAGCTGGGCTCCCGCGTTGATGATGTCTTCTTCGATGGCCGCAACCGAACTGGCGTGCGAGGTGCAAACCGGTCACCACGCGGGCAGCGAGATGAACACGAGCACGTCGTGGGGGGACCATTCGATGTTCGGGTCGTTCGCGCAGGGGGCGAGCTCCAGATCGAGGGGCTGGTTGGCGCGTCGGGGGCGATCGCGTCGGGGGCGATCGCCTCGGGCCACGAGTAGGGCCACAGGACCTGGTTGAGCGCCATCGGGTCGACCGCGCCGGCGGGGTACGAGCAGGGGGCGCTGTCGTCATCGTCGTCGTCGTCGTCGGTGGCGTCGTCGTCGTCGGTGGCGTCGTCGTCGTCCGTGATCTGCCCGCTGCCGGTGCAGCCCACGAGGCTCACGGCGAGGATCAACAGCAGGAGCCAACGGGCGGTCACGTAGCGAACTATGTCACACCCGTCCTGCCGGTTACATGGTCGGCGAGCTTGGGGCAGTCTTGGCCGCCATGAGTGACTACGCCGCCGACCTGTCCGCCGTACGCGCCACCGCCGCGCGGATCGCCCCCCACGCCCACCGCACGCCGATCATGACCAGCTCGACGTTGGATGAGATGGCCGGCCGACGGGTGCTCCTGAAGTGCGAGAACTTCCAGAAGATGGGTGCGTTCAAGTTCCGCGGAGCGCTGAACGCGGTCGCGTGCCTGAGCGATGAGCAGGCGGCCCGCGGGGTGGTGACGCACAGCAGCGGGAACTTCGCCCAGGCGTTGGCGCTGGCGGCGCGGCCGCGTGGCATCCCCGCCTACATCGTGATGCCGAACACCGCGCCGGCGGTGAAGAAGGCGGCGGTGGCCGGCTACGGCGGCGAGATCACGATCTGCGAGCCGACCCTCGCGGCGCGGGAGTCGACCGCCGCGGCGGTGGGGGAGCGTACGGGGGCGACGCTGGTGCATCCATTCAACGACGGCACGGTGATCGCGGGCCAGGGGACGATCGCGCTGGAGCTTCTGGAGGACCACCCCGACCTGGACGCCATCGTCGCCCCGGTGGGCGGCGGCGGACTGATCTCGGGCATCGCGATCGCAGCCCACGAGCTGGCCCCCGGCATCCGGATCATCGGCGGGGAGCCCCTGGGCGCGGACGACGCGGCGCGGAGTAAGGCGGCCGGCAAGCTGCTCCTCCAGACGGGGCCGGACACGATCGCCGACGGGCTGCTCACCAGCCTGGGGAGCCTCACGTGGCCGGTGGTGCGGGACCTCGTGGAGCGGATCGAGGTGGTGGACGAAGCGCAGATCGTGGCCGCGATGCGGCTGATCTACGAGCGCGTGAAGATCGTGGTCGAGGCCAGCTCGGCGGTGGCGTTGGCGACCGTGCTGAGCGACGAGTTCAAGGCGCTGGACGGCATCGAGACCGTGGCCGTGGTGCTGACCGGCGGGAACGTGGACCTGGCCAACCTCCCCTTCTGAGGCCGTCCGTATCCGGGGCACTTCAGGTAGCCCTCGCCGCCAGGGTCCCCCGCCACGCCCCCGATCGGGGCACCTCCAGCCGCCCTCGCCGCCAGGTCCTCACCGCCGTCCGGCTCCACAAATGTCAACCGACTGTCAAATCTGCAAAGAAATCCACCGCGCCTCAACATCTCCACCAAGTACGCGCGTGAAGATTTCCCCATGAGCCGATTCGCCATCGTCGCCCTCGCCCTCCTGCTCACCGCCTGCAACGGAGTGGGCCTGCCCGGCTCCCAGACCGGGGACGAACCCGACGATGGGACCAACCCCTGGAACGGGGGCAACGGCGACGGCCAGGACACCGACGGCGACGGCATCCCCGACGACACCGAAGGCGACGACGACGCCGACGGCGACGGCATCCCCAACGACGAGGACACCGACAGCGACGGCGACGGCGTGCCCGACGAGGACGAAGGCTCCGGCGACAGCGACGGCGACGGCGACCCCGACTTCCTCGACCCCGACTCCGATGGCGATGGCATCCCCGACAGCATCGAAGGCGATGAGGACACCGACGGCGACGGCATCCCCGACTACCTCGATCTGGACAGCGACGGCGACGGCGTGCCCGACGAGGACGAAGGCTGGGACGACATCGACGGCGACGGCATCCCCAACTTCGAGGACCCCGACAGCGACGGCGACTCCATCCCCGACGGCGACGACAACGACTCGGATGGCGACGGCATCCCCGACGAGGACGAGCAGGGCGACAGCGACGGCGACGGCGCCGACGACTTCCTCGACCCCGACTCCGACAACGACGGCATCCCCGACGAGGACGACCCGGACCCGACGTCCGACGACACCGATGGCGACGGCTGGACCGACCTGCAGGAGGTCGAGTGCGGCTCCGACCCCGAGGACCCGGACGACGAGTGCGACGGCTTCAACGGGCAGATGACCTGGGGCGTCAACGAGATCGTCGTGACCTACGACACCCAGATCCAGATGGCCGACATCATGTTCATCCTCGACGAGACCTGCTCGATGACGGGCACGCTCGATGACGTCGCCGGCAACCTCGAGACCGCCGCCGGCCAGATGGCCTCGCTCATCCCCGACCTCACGTACGGCGTCGCCAGCTTCGACGACTACAACTACACCCCCGCGGGCATGGACCCGGGCTACGGCTTCGGCAGCGCGCCGGACCTGCCGTTCCACCCCCGCCAGCAGCAGACCAGCGACGTCGGCGCCGCCCAGGCCGCGCTCGCCAGCCTCACCGCCGACGGCGGCGACGACTGGACCGAGGCCACCGTCGAGGCGCTCTACCAGGCCGCCACCGGCTTCGGGTACGACCAGGACTGCGACGGCAACTACGACCCCGACACCGACGTGCGGCCCTACCAGACCGGCGCCGTGGACGCCTTCGGCGGCGGCACCACCGGCTGGGGCAACCCCGGCGCTGGCGGCGCGGGCACCAACGGCGGCAACGGCTTCCGCGACGGCGCCGTGCCCATCCTCGTCTACTCCACCGACGCCACCGTGCGGAACAGCTTCCCGCCCTTCGGCGAAGGCCCCAAGGGCAACGCCCCGCCGGCCGGCTGCGCCATGGACGCCGCCTCCCCCATGCTCGAAGCCGCGATGAACGACATCAACGCCAAGGCCATCGGCATCGCCGCCGGCACCTCCGACGCGGTCCCCGCGATGGAAGCCATCGCGCAGTTCACCGACAGCTGGATCGACTTCGACGGCAGCGGCTCCCCCAGCGCCGGCGAGTACATGGTCTACCAGTCCGACTCCTACGAAATCGTCGACCTCGTGGTCGAGGCGGTCGAGGAGTTCACGGTCAACGTGACCTACGACATGAACCTCGAGGCCGAGGCCCCCGACGGCTCGCTGGTCTACGTCGACCCGCCCGCCTACTACGACATCCCCGCGCTCAACACGGTCACGTTCACGCTGACCCTGGAGCCGACCCCGGCCGAGCTGGCGACCATCTTCAGCGACACCGTCTTCACCGTGCCGACGACCCTGTACGGCGACGGCGACGTCATCCTCGCGGAGTGGGACCTCATCTTCGTGGTCGAGGTCACGCCCTTCGGCGGCTGATCAGGGATCAGGGATCAGGCGTCAGGGTTCAGGGGCGCCTGCGGCGCAGTTGGCGAGCACTTGCTCGGGTGAACTGGCGCCGAAGATCGCGCACACGTCCGGTTGCTTCAGGCACCAGCGCAACGCGTCCACCGCCGGCGTGCCCTCACGCACGATCCGCCCCTGGCCCAGCGGCGAGAAGACCACCTGCCCCATCCCGAGGCTCCGACACGTCGGCAGCAACTCGTCCTCGATGCCTCGATCCAGCAGGTTGTACCGGGGCTGGCTGGCGATCGGCCGAGGAACCCCGAGGGCCTCGGCGGTTCGACTGAGCTCCATGATCCGTGCGACGTCGGCGCTGCTGACGCCCCAGTACAGGACCTTCCCCGCGTCGATCATTCGACCGATGGTGCGCACCGTCTCCTCGGCGGGCACCCGGGGATCGACCCGGTGGCAGAACAGCAGGTCGACGTAGTCGGTGCGGAGCCGGCGCAGGCTGGTCTCCAGCTGCTCGGTCAGGTGCTTGCTCGACAGCCCCCGGGCGTTGGGATCGTCGGCGTCCGTCGGCCAGAAGAACTTGGTGGAGACGACGACGTCGGAGCGCCGCAGCGACTCCATCATCCAGCCCAGCCACGACTCCGCCTGCCCCCCCGCGTACACGTCGGCCACATCCACGAGGTTGACCCCATGCTCCAGCGCGGTGCGCAGGCAGCGCTCGGCGGCCTCGTAGTCGAGCGTGTTGCCCCAGGTCCGCCACGTGCCCAGCGCGAGCCGGGAGATGACGAGGCCGGAGCGGCCGAGGCGCATGGTCTGCACGGCGTCGAAGTGTACTCTTCGCAGCCATGCCAACCGCATTGGTCACCGGCGGAGCCGGCTTCATGGGCTCCCACCTCGTCGACTCGCTCCTCCAGATGGGGATGGACGTCGTCGTGCTCGACGATCTGTCGGGCGGGTTCGAGGACAACGTGCCCGACGGCGCGACGTTCGTGCTCGGCTCGATCCTGGACGAAGCGCTCATCAAGGAGCTCTTCGCCCGCCACCGCTTCGACTACGTCTACCACCTGGCCGCCTACGCGGCGGAGGGGCTGAGCCACTTCATCAAGGGGTTCAACTACCGCAACAACCTGCTCGGCTCGGTGAACCTGATCAACGCGTCGGTGAACCACGACATCAAGTGCTTCGTGTTCACCTCCTCGATCGCGGTCTACGGCGCGCTGGAGCCGCCAATGCGGGAAAGCGACGTGCCCGTGCCGGAGGACCCGTACGGCGTGGCGAAGCTGGCGGTCGAGCACGAACTGCGCGTCACCAGCCACATGTTCGGCCTCCCCTACGTGGTCTTCCGACCGCACAACGTCTACGGCGAGCGGCAGAACCTCGGCGACCCCTACCGCAACGTCGTCGGCATCTTCATGAACCGGCTGATGCGCGGCGAGGAGCTGACCGTGTTCGGCGACGGCGAGCAGCGGCGGGCGTTCACCTACGTGGGTGACGTGATGCCCGCGATCGCACGCAGTGCCACACTCACGGCCGCTCACGGCCAGGTCTTCAACGTCGGTTCGGACGACCCCACCACCGTCAACGACCTCGCCTCCGCGGTGATGACGACCATGGGGCGACGGGGCGAGATCAAGCACGTCGAGGCCCGCAACGAGGTGCACCAGGCGTGGTCGGACCACAGCCGCTTCGCCGAAGTGTTCGGCGACGTCGGACGCACCTCCCTCCACGACGGCCTCGCCCGCATGGCGCGCTGGGCCGAGACCGCCGGATCGCGCAGCGGCAAGCCCTTCGAAGGCATCGAGATCCGGCGCGGGCTTCCCCCCGCGTGGGAGTCGATCTCGTGAGGGCGGCCGTCTTCGGCCTGGGCTACGTCGGCTCCGTGATGACCGCGGCGCTCGCGGACGCGGGGCACTCCGTGGTCGGCGTGGATGTTCAGCCGGACCGGGTCGCCCTGCTGGCGGGCGGGGGCAGCCCCGTCATCGAGCCCGGCGTACCCGAGGCCATCGCGGCGGGAGCCGGGGCCGGCCGCATCACCGCCACGGCCGACGTGGCGGACGCCATCGCAGGCGCGGATCTCAGCTTCATCTGCGTGGGCACGCCCCCGACCCCCGACGGGAGCCTGGACGTCAGCCGGGTGGAGGCGGTCTGCGCCACGATCGGAGCCGCGCTGGCCGATCGCACCGGCCCCGCGCACGCGGTCGTCATCCGCTCCACGGTCATGCCGGGAACCACCGAACGCTGCCTCGGCATCCTCGCGGAAGCCTCGGGCCGCGCCCCCGGCGACGCCTTCACCCTCGCGGTGAACCCCGAGTTCCTGCGCGAGGGGGTGGGGATGTCGGACTTCGTGTCGGCCCCGTTCACGTTGATCGGGTGCCGGGAGGAGGCCTGGGCCGCGCCGCTGGCCGAGCTCTACGGCTTCATCGAAGCCCCCGTGGCGGTCACCTCCCCCGGCGTGGCGGAGCTGCTCAAGACCGTCTGCAACGCGTGGCACGCCACCAAGGTCTCCTTCGCCAACGAGGTCGGCCGACTGTGCGGCGAGCTGGCGGTCGACCCCCACGAGCTGATGCGCCTGTTCGTCCGCGACGAGCGTCTGAACCTGTCCGCCAGCTACCTGACCCCCGGCTTCGCCTACGGCGGTTCCTGCCTCCCGAAGGACGTCGAAGCGCTGGGCCACCTCGCTCGGCACCTGCACGTCGAGCTGCCGATCATCCAGGCGGTGCCGCGCAGCAACGAGCGCCACATCGACCGGGCGTTCGCCGCGATCGAGGCCTCCGGCTGCGATTCGATCGGCTTCCTGGGACTGAGCTTCAAGGCGGGCACCGACGACCTGCGCGGATCCCCGCTGCTGACGTTGGTGCAGCGCTGCCTCGGGCGGGGACTGCGGGTGCGGGTGTACGACCCGAACGTGCAGGTCGCGAGCCTCGTCGGCAGCAACCGAGACTACGCCCTCAGCCTCATCCGGCGGCTGGACGACCTCCTCGTCACCGATCCCGCCGACCTCGGCGCCGACCTGTACGTGCTCGGCCACGGCACCGTCGAGATGGCCGCCGCCGCGCGCGCCCTCCCCGCCGACGTCACGGTCCTGGATCTGGTCCGGGCGGTGGAGCCGGAGGAGCTTCAGGCTCGGTACCTGGGTCTGGCCTGGTAGCCGCCAGCCGCTCCTGAATCGGCCCCCGCAGGGCCTCGGCGATGATCGCGTGCCCGGCGGTGTTGGGGTGCCGGTCGACGGCGTGGACCCAGAGCTCGGATGCGTCCCGCCCCACGAACGCGGGCAGCAGGTCGATCGCGTCGACGCCGGCCTGGGTGAGCTCGCCGACGGTATCGGCATGGAGCTGCTCGAAGGGGTAGTCCTCCAGCGACACCAGCAGCGGCAGCAACGCCACGACCAGGTCGCCCCCACCTGCCCGCACCGCCGTCCGCATGCCGTGGATGTCGTCGAGGGTGCGCTCGAAGCCCGCGGCGTTCTCGGCGCCGTTCATGCCCCGGTACCACTCCAGCGTCGCCGCGGTCGCGGCCGCGCTCCGCCGACGTGAGGCCACGAGGCGGGCCAGCTCGCTCCATCGCAGCCCCGCCGGGAGCTTCCAGTCGGGGGTCCCCATGTGCTGGCGGTCGAGGATGAAGTCGTTCAGGAACTCCTGCCGGGCGGCCCACGCGGGCTCCTGCTCGTAGTCGTTCAGCGTCATCGCGTAGACGACCAGCGTCGGCTGCGTCGCCGCCACGAGGGGACCGACGGTGGCGCCGAGCTCGGGCTGGTCGAGGCCGCGCCGGCCGCCGTTGAAGACGCGGACCTTCAGATCCTGCTGGAGCCGCTCGGGGAACGTCGCCTCGCGCACGACCCCGGCGCCTTCAGTGAAAGAGTCCCCCACCACGAGCACGCTGGCCCCGGGATCCGGCTCAAACTCACGGTCGCGCCGGGTCCACGAGTTGTAGGCGAAGGGCACGCAGTCGGGGGTCGCCTCCCGGAGCTCCTCGAGCGTCGCCACGGGGATGTCCGTAATCATCGCGATGGGCCCGACGTCCGCCCCCGCCAGGTCCCAGCCCTGCTTGTCGGAGCGCCCCGGCGGGTAGCACTCGAGCCCGTAGCTCTTGTCGTCGTTCTCGACCATCACGGGCCGCGGCGCGACCACTGGACCGAGGGCCAACAACCGCACCCCGGCCTCGGCCAGGGCGAGGGCAGCACACAGCCCCAGAAGCAGGGCTGCTCCTCTGCTGTATGCTTCCGACCTCACGGAGGAGCCCCATGCTCGACGGTGCGACGATCGCGGTAACCATGCCCGGCCTGAACGTGGCCACGACCCTGCCCCGCACGGTCGAAGCCCTGCCCCAGGGCTACGCCGACATGATCCTGCTGGCCGACGACGGCAGCACGGACGACACGGTCGAGGTCGGGACCAACCTGGGCGTGCGCGTCTTCTCCCACAGCCGCAACCTTGGCTACGGCGCGGGCCAGAAGACGACCTACCGCGAGGCCCTCCGGCTCGGCGCGGACGTGGCCGTGATGGTGCACCCCGACTACCAGTACAAGCCGGAGCTGATGCCGGTGATGGCGTCGATGGTCGTGCACGGCGGCTACGACATCGTGCTCGCCAGCCGCATGCTCGATGGCGGCGCCCTCGGGGGCGGCATGCCGCTGTGGAAGCTGGCCGCGAACCGCTTCCTGACGCACGTCGAAAACGCTCTGCTCGGCGGCCACGTCTCGGAATACCACACGGGCTACCGCGCGTTTTCGCGCCGCCTGCTTGAGGAGCTCCCGATGGCGGAGCTGAGCAACGGCTTCCACTTCGACACCGAGGTCCTCGCCCTCGCGATCCTCCATCGCTACAAGATCGGCGAGATCTCCTGCCCCGCCCACTACTTCGACGGCATGCAGACGATGCCCGCGGACGTCGGCGTGCGGTACGGCCTGGGCTGCCTCAAGGCCGCGGGGCTCGGCGCGCTGCACCGCCTCGGCGTGGCTAGGCCGGCCTGCTACGACCTCACGGGCCCGAAGCTCGACGCCTGGACCGAAGGGGTGGAGGCCGCCGCTTCGTGAGCGAAGGGGCGCGCGATCTGCTGATCGCGATCGTCGCCGCGACCCTCTGGGTCTGCATCGTCCGTCCCGGCCCGCTGTCCCTCCCCTACTTCTGGGACGAGGCCGACGTCTACGTCCCGGGCGCGCTCTGGCTGGCGGAGAACGGCCTCGACTTCCGCCCCGGCGTCTTCCCCGAGGACTGGAGCCGGGGGCACCCGCCGCTGCTGTACTTCGTCTCGGGCGTCGCCTTCAAGACGTTCGGCGCGGCTCCCATCGTGGGCCACCTGCTGGTGCTGCCGTTCGCCATCCTCGCCCTCGTCTGCACCTGGATGCTCGGCAACGACTTGTACGGCCGCCACGTCGGCGCGGTGGCGGCGCTGCTGCTGGGCTGCACCCCGCTGTTCATGACCATGGCGAACATGCTGCTGCCGGAGATGTTCCTCACGGGCATCACGGCGCTGGCGATGCTGCTGTTCGCGCGCGGGCACCTGGTCGGCGCGGCGCTGTGCGGCTGCGCGCTGGTGCTGATCAAGGAGACGGGCGTGTTCGTGCCGGCGACCCTGACCGGCGCGGTGCTGTGGCAGGCGTGGCGGGACGGCGCCCTCGCGAACCGGAAGACCTGGTCCGAAGCGCTGCTGATGGCCGCCCCGGTGGCGGTGCTGGTGGGGTTCTTCGTCTGGCAGAAGGCGCTGGCGGGCTACTACGTCTTCCCCCACCACGCCGGGATGCTGCGCGACCGCACGCTCGATCCGTTCACCGTGCTGCCGTCGATGTTCGCCTGGCACGGCCGCTGGATCCTGACCCTCGGAGCCGCCTGGGGCGGGTACCTGCTGTGGAAGAGCCCCCGCCACGACCGGCCCCCCGTGGACCAGCGAGCCGTCGCGGCCCTCGTGCTGCTCGTCATCGCCAACGGGATCTTCTTCGCGAAGATGTTCTGGCTGGAGCGGTACGTGCTCCCGGCCCACCCCGGGCTGATGATCCTGGCGGTGGGGCTGATCGAGCGGGGGGTGCCGCTCCGCTTCCTGATCGTGCTGCCGTTCGCGGTGGGGATCGGGCTGAACGGGCTGACGACGGTCCCCGGAGCCGACGAAGCCGAGCTGACCTTCGCCTACGCCGACGTCATCGAGAGCCACCAATTGGCCTTCGCCGAGATCCCTCCCGATGCCGTGGTGCTGACCACGTGGCCGATGACGGAGGAGCTGCGGAGGCCGGAGATCGGCTTCGTGGAGGCCCCCGTGGAGGCGGTCCACGCGCGCCACCTCGAGGACTCGGCCACGCCCCCGTCCTTCACTCACGCGCTCATCGCGGTCGGTTCTCCGCGGGCCTCCGCGATGCAGGAGGCGGCGTCCGGTCTGAAGCTGCTGGGCACTTACCGGGTGGGCAACGCGCCGCAGGCGTTCGAGCTGTACGGCCCGTGAGCGACCGGCTCCAGGCGGCGGCCGCGCTGGCCGTGCTGGCGATCGTGACGGTCGGTCTGATGTACCCGGTGGTGTTGCAGGGCCGGTTCTTCGAGTGGGACGTGGGCGAGCAGTACTGGCCCGACCTGGTCTACCTCTGCGAGTCGCTGCACGACGGCACGATCCCGTACTGGAACCCCTACGACCGAGCCGGCTACCCGTCCTACGCGGACCCCCAGGCGGGCACCTGGCACCCGGTGAACTGGGCGATCTGCGCTGTCGCGGGATCGTCGCCCGGGCCGGGGTGGGCGGTCTGGCGGGTGGTGCTGGGGTTCTTCTTCGCCGGCGCCTTCGGCCTGCTGTGGCTCCGTCGGCTGGGCATGGCCTGGGGGCCTGCCTTGCTGGGCGCCACGGTGATGGAGTGCGCCCCGTTCCTGCGCCACAACTGGGAGCTGAATCTCACCGGCGGGATCGCGTGGCTGGGGCTCATGCTCTGGGCCGCCGAAGGCACCGCCACAAGAGCCCGCCGCCAGGACGCCGCCGCCCTCGCCCTCGCCACAGCCGCCTGCGTGTGGGTCGGGTCCCCGCCCGCGGCCTGGTTCGCGGGCACCTTCACCGGCGCCTACCTGATCGCCCGCACGTGGGTTCAAGAGGACCGACGCCCGGTCGCGAAGGCCGCCGCGCTCGCCGCCGCCCTGACCGCCGCGCTCACGGCGGTGGTGTTGATCCCCGCGTCGAACCTCGCCGCCCACTCGGTGCAGGCGGGGCGGGATTTCGCCTCGATCTCGGGAGGCGCGCTGGCTCCCGGCGATCTCCTCGCGCTGCTGTGGCCGCAGCCCGGAAACCACCTCTACGTCGGGCTCGGGACCCTGGCCCTGGCGGCGGTGGCGGTCCGGGCGGGCACCCTCCCGGGGCGGTGGTTCTTCGCCGGTGCGGCAGCCGCGTCGGTCCTGTTGACCCTGGGGGCATCGACGCCGCTCTTCCGGATCGCCTACGAGGTCGTGCCCGGGGTCGGCGTGTTCCGGCTCCCCCACCGCTACGAAGCGTGGCTGGGCCCCGCGATGGGCGCGCTCGCGGCCGGCGGCCTGACCGTGCTGGGCGAGCGGTGGAGCCGCACCGGAACGCTGGGCGTCGCGGCGGCGCTGAGCCTGCTGACCTTCGTCGACGTCAGCCGCGCGCTCCCCCCGGAACGGCACACGCGGGACGGCGAGCACCCCGGGCTGGACGAGACGCCCCTGACCCAGGTCGTCTCCACGTGGCGCTACCTGGACGAGTTCGGCGTCAGCTGCCGCTCCGGCACGCGCCTGCGCCGCCGGGACCTGCGGGGCTACCAGGATCCCCTGCAGCTGCGGTCGTACGAGCGGGTCATCGGGTCCCTCCGGGACTACCCGCGGATGGCCGAGCAGCTGTCGGTGCGGTACGCGCTGACGGGGCCGCACTTCATCCACGGGTGGGACCGGCACTTCCTGCCGCCGCCCGATCAGCTGCTCTCGATCGAGGGGGCCAACCGGATGAGCCACGGGGTGATCGAGCTGCCGGGGGCGAATCCGTCGGCCTGGTTCGTGCCTGCCGACGCCGTCAGCGCCGCCGCGCACCGCAGCGACGCCCTCAGCCGGGTGCTCCGCGCCGCGCCCGCGATGGTCGCGGTGGTCGAGCCGGGGGCGCCGGTTCCCGGAGCGTCGGCGGGATCGCCGGACGCGTTCGTGGCGCTGGACGGCGACGCCGGGATCCCGGCCCTGTCGTTCGCCCTGACGACCGACACGGTCGAGGTGACGCTGGAAGCGCCGACCGCGGGCGTGCTCGTCGTCAACGAGGCCTGGTACCCGGGCTGGGAAGCCACGGTCGACGGCGTCGCGGCGGAGGTGTTCCGCGTCAACGGGTTCGTGCGGGGGGTCGCGGTTCCGGCCGGCGCCGAGGCCGTCTCGATGAGCTTCCGTCCCTCGGATGGGCGGGCTCTTCGGTGGCTGCTTCTGCTCGGCTGGCTGGGGGCGGCGGCGTTGCTGCTGCCGCGAGGCCGGCTCGGTTCGCGTTCCGAGCCGGCCTGACGCAGGTTCCTAGAGGCAGGGCTGACCGGCCACGGCGTCGGGGCCGGCGCAGTCGGGGATGGTCACCGTCGGCGCGGGCTCGGGCTCGAACTCGATCGTGTAGGTGATGTCGAAGAAGGAATCGAGGAACCCCTGCACGGCTTCGCCGGTGGTGTCGGGGTTGTCGATGAGCTCCTGCTCCATCGCCAGGGCCTCCTCGATGACGGCGTTGAGCGTGTTCTCCCGCGCCTCCTCACGGCCGAGCGCCGCCTCGAGGTCCTCGCGGAGCATCGCGGCCTCCGTGGGCGTGTTCTCGTCGCCTTCGAACTCGACCGTCAGGTCGAGCGGATCGCCCACCTGCTCGCCGAGCTCGTTGTACATCGTCACGATGACGTCGACGGTCGAGCCCTGGAACTTCCAGCCGTCCGAGAAGGTCAGGTCCTTGTAGACGAACCGCTTATTCCCGTTCGACTTCACGACCTTGAGCGCGAGGACCGCGGTGTCCGGGTCGTCCGACCCGGTGTCTCCCGAGCCGTCCTCGGCGGTCGCACCGGCCGAGGCGCCCAGCGACGCCGAAGCTCCCGTCGAGGTGTCCGACGTGTCGGAGGTGTCCCCCGAGCCGCCGACCGAGCCGCCGGAGTCGGACAGCCCGGGAATGGTGACCTCGACGCGGCTGACCTCGTTGTTCGTGGAGTCGTCACCGACGACGACCACGACGCGGTAGAGGCCCGATGCACGCTGCTTGATCTTGGTGCGGCGGATGAACGCCGCTTCGGCGGCGCCAACCCCCTCGAGGGCAGCGGACAGGCCGTCCAAGCCGACGGTTCGGGCGGCGTCCGACGCCAGCGGTGGAACCACCTGCAGCATCGCGACAGCCATCAGGGAAAGGACAAGGGTACGCATCGAATTCATCGGGTCGGCCTCCAGGGGATTGATTGCCCTTGAACGCTAGAAGCCAAACGCGGTCTTGGGACCCCTCGCCGATCCCACGCCGGCCCTACTCGATGTCGAACCAGAACAGGAACAGCTGGTTGCTGCCGCCGGGGATGTGGACCCAGCTCACGAGGCCGTCGGGGTGGCGCAGCAGGTCGTCGCCGCGGCGGCTCCAGAAGGCACCGTTGGGGCCGAAGTTGACGATCTGGGGCCCGTACAGGACGTTCACCGAGCGATCGATGATGAACATCTTGTAGTTGCCGTGGATGTTGCGGAACCCCGTAAGATACCACTCGGGGCCGTCGTCGGGACCCACCCGGGCGATCACGGCGTCACGCTGGGTGGTGCCGTTCGCCCATGGGTTGACCGCCGCCTTCACGCCGGTCGGGTACCCGTCGAGGTCGATCTCGCCGACGGTCAGCCCGTGACCGAAGCAGTTGTTGTTGCCGCTGGAGTCGATCTCGGCGTTGTACGCGACCAGGAAGCTGCTCCCCTTGGTCGGCACGACCTGGCCCAGTTGGGTGCTCACGAGGCCCACGCCGGAGCCGCAGGCGTCGTGAAGCAGCCGCCCCGCGTCGGCCCACGCGAGGATGCCGGGGGTGGGGAGGTCGTCGCTGCTGCAGACGGGGACGAAGCGGTCCTCGACGGGGTGCCAGGCAACGTCCTGGGCCATGGAATGGGCGCAGCCGAAGTCGAAGCCGTCCGACAGGATGTTCCCGTCGTCGTCGACGTACGACATCTGGTCGCCGTAGTGCCCCCCGCCGTTGCGCACGGTGTAGTAGGCGACGTAGCGGCCGTCGCCGTACTCGAAGCGGGCGTCGCCGAGCACGGGGCTCTCGCTGTCGACGGTGTACTCGGGGACCGCGGTGCCGCTGTCGAGGTTGGTGGTCCACATCTCCGCGCCGTACACGTCGTAGCGGGCCATCCACATCGCCCAGTCGGACGTCGCGGGGTCGATGCCGTGGAGGAGGACCCCGTAGCCGCCGTCGTCGTGGGCGATGGCGCCGCGGACAGCCTGGTCCCAGAAGACCTGGTCGGACTGGTAGGCGCCCCATCAGGTGTAGGTGGTGATGTGCCCGTTGCCGTTGTTGTCGGTCCAGCCGATGAGCCACGTGCCGTCCGACTCCCAGCGGTCGTGGTCGACGCGGGGGGACAAGCCCGTGGTCTCCCAGGTGCCGTACGTGCTGCCGGACGCCTCCGCCCACCAGGGCAGGAGCACGTCCATGCGGCCGATGTGGTCCATGAGGTTGACCGGGAGCACGATCGAGTCGTCGTAGGTATCGAGGAACTCGGGGATGCCGTCGCCGTCGTCGTCCCAGATCGTCTCGGGGAAGCCGTCACCGTCAGTGTCGGTCAACCCCTCGTCCCCGTCGGGGATGCCGTCGCCGTCCGAGTCCAGGTCGAAGTCGTTGGTAAAGCCGTCGCCGTCGGAATCGTCGTCCGCGGCGCCGTCGCCGTCGACGTCCCAGCCGAGCTCCTCGATGTCCGCGAGGCCATCCCCATCGTCGTCGAGATCGGTGCAGTCGGGCTCGAGGTCGCCGTCGAAGTCGTCGAACGTCTCGATCCAGTCCGAATCGCAGTCCTGGTCGATGAGGTCGCAGACCTCGGGGGCGCCCGGGTAGGAGGCGGGGTCGGCGTCGTCGCAGTCGACGTCCTCAAAGCTCCCGTCGCCGTCGGCGTCCACCGGCGGCGGCTCGGTGGCGTCGTCGTCATTGCCAACACCGATGGCGGAACTGTCGTCGTCATCGCTGCTCGCGGTGGCGTCGTCGTCGTCGCCGACCGCGGTGTCGTCGTCGTCCCCGGAAAGCTGGACCGGAGGGTCGTCCTGGCTTTCGCAGGACGGGAAGCCCAAGAGGGCAAGGGCAAACACCACCAAGAGAACAGGGCGCACGACGAGACTCCTCCTGACGCCCCCTATCGGCGCTGCAGTCCAGAATTGAACCCTCGCCCTCCACCTGAGGCAGGATCTCTCCCGGAGGTTCCATGTCCCGACTGCTCGTCCTCGCCGCCCTGCTCGCCACCCTCACCGCGTGTGACCCGAACACGCCAGAGGTCCCCGCGGCCCCGTCGACAGCAGCGACCTCGTCGGACGACGGCGTCGCCGAAGGCGATCTCAACGACGCCGAGCTCGGCTACCTCGCCTCCCTCGCGGCCGCCGAGTGCGGCGACGGCAAGTGCGAGGCCCCCGAGGACTGCAACACCTGCGCCTCGGACTGCGGCTCCTGCTGCGGCAACGGCAAGTGCGAGCCGCCTGAGGACTGCAACTCCTGCGCCTCGGACTGCGGCAAGTGCTGCGGGGACCACAAGTGCAATCCCCCCGAGGACTGCAACAGCTGCCCCGGAGACTGCGGCCCCTGTCAGTAGGGAAGAACCTCGGCGTCGCCATCGGCGCCACCCTGCTCGCGCTCGCCGCCGCCGAGGGGGTGTTCCGGCTCGTGCTGGACGACCAGAAGGGCGACACCCACGAGGCGTGGGAGTGGCGTCAGCAGATCACCCAGATGAACCGAACGCTGTACCGGTCGTCGGACGATCCGCGGCTCGTCTACGAGCCCATGCCCGGCGCCGGCGAGTTCAACGCCATCGGCGCGCGCGACCCCCGCGAGTTCGAACCAACCCCGCCCGGTCGGCGCGTCGCGGTGCTCGGTGACTCCATCGCCTGGGGCGAGCACCTGAGCTTCCCCGAGACGCTCGCCCACCAGCTCGAAGGCCGCCTGCCGGAAGCCGAGGTGATCAACTTCGGCGTCACCGGGTACGACACCGGCGATGCCGTCGCGCGCTACGAACGGGCCGTCCGCCCCCTCCACCCCACCGACGTCGTGCACGTCTTCTGCCTCAACGACATCCTCATCATGAGCGGCCCCTGGAGCGCGCACGGCGACGAGCACGACAAGGCGCGCAAGAAGGCCCAGGACGAGCTGCTCGATAACCTCGCCCCCATCCGCGCCGAGACGGTCGAGTGGGTGCTCGGACGCCGCGAACAGGAGGCCCCGCTCAAGCTGCTGGCCCGCGCCCGCACCGTCGTGGTCAGCGCTCGCTACGACCGCCGCGCCGACTACATCGACGAGTTCCTCCTGATGTACGCCCGCCCCGAGGCGTGGGCCCGGGTCGAGGCCGACATCACCGCCCTGGGCGCAGCCATCGCCGCCGACGGGACCCGCGCCACGTTCGTGATCTCCCCCGTGCTGCGGCTGTGGGAGGACTACCGGTGGGCCGCCATCCACGACCGCGTCGCCGGCGCCGCCACCGCCGCGGGCTTCGCCGTCGTCGACCCCATCGACGCCTGGCGAGCCGCCCACAGCCCGGCTGATCTGCGCTTCCCCGGGGATTCGATCCACTACTCCGGCGCGGGGAATCGCGTCTTCGCCGACACGCTCGCCGGCGCGCTCACGCAATAGCTCGGCCGCCCCTCCGTAGGCTCTTCAGGAGGTCGAGATGGTCGGAGGAGCAGGAGGCATAGCGCACGCCGCGGCGGCGATGGCGCGGATGGATCGGGAGATGCGGCGTCGGTTGGCCGAGAGCAAGGCGCGGCGCAGGCACATGAAGGACATGCACAACGGCCGCAAAGCCGGGCACCCGCCCGCGCCCCCCGCCCGCAGCGACCTCGCCTGCGCCTGGATGTGCGGTACGTGCGGCCTCCTCGCGGACAGCAACCCGAAGACCTGCCCCGGCTGCCAGTCCCTGTATTGGCTCGATCTGGGCGACCACGCGGTCGCCGATACGGTGCGAGAGAGTGAGGACCGAGCCCGCCGCCAGGCCCCTCAGTGGCTCCAGGTGTGCCTCATCGCGGCTGCCTCGGCCGGGGTGCTCCTCCTCTGGCTAATCCTCGGCCGTGCGTGGTCGGTGCTCCTGGTGGGCGTGCCCGCGGTGACCGTGTTCTGGCTCGCCGGCCTGCGCTCCATCGCCTGGGCCGTGGCTGCCCGCCTCCCCCACCAGCCGGCGCGGTGGCGCTTCCCCATCGCTCCCGGAGCGCTCCCCGGCACCGGCGCCGCCGAGCCCAACGGACCGGTCCTGCAGGCCCCGTTCAGCGGCACGGACTGCGTGGCCTGGCGCGTCGGCGTGATGTTCGACGTCGAGGGGGACTACCGGCCCCCGCAGTGGGCCCTGGCGGAGGCCCGGTCGAGCGCCATCAGCCTGGACGGCTCGCCGATCGAGGCCGACGGCATCGTGTTCGAAGGCCCCCTCCGGCCCATCTCCCTGGAAGACGCGGAGGAGGCTGGCCTGAACCTGGGCGCGTTCCTGCGCGAGCGCGGCCTCTTCGCCGGCGACGGGAGCTACCTGCTGTTCGAGGCTTGCCTCCCCGCGGGCACCGCGGTGGTGTGCGATGGAGCGGTGCTCCGACCCGCATCCGAGGGCTGACCCCGCCGCGGCCCGTGGTAAGCCCACGGCATCGCCCCCCAGACCCCATCACCCCCCGAACGCCGCGCTGCCGCCCTGTGGGGAGCGGCCGGCCTGGCCCTGCTCGGAGCGACCTGGCTCGGGGCCGGATGGTTCGAATCCAGCGACGATCTGAGCGGCTTCCCGGTTCCCCCACGCGTGGGCGCGCTCTTCCTCCTCCTGTTCGGCGCCGCCCGGCTTCGCGCCTCTGGCGACGATGTCCGGCGTCTGCTCGACGTCGCCGCCGCGGGGTTGCTGGGGTTCCTCCTCATGGACGGCCTCGCGCGGCTCGATCTGGTGCTCCCGGCGCTGGGCGAGCCGGGCTCGATCCTGGCCCGCGTGCGTCACAACACGGGCTTGCACGTGGTACCGGCGCTAACCCTCGGCGTCGGCGTGGTCGCGGCCTTCGCACTCCTTCGTGGGGTCGGCGTGCGGCTCCCCGTTCCGGGGCGGGGCGACGCCGGTGCGCCCGCCGTCAGCCTGTCGACCCCCGCGCGCACGACGTGGCGGGCCGCGAGCGTGCGGTTCGTCGTGGTGGTCCTCCTCGCCGTGGTCGCGTTGATGGCCTTGCGAGGCGCGACCTGGGACCCCGGCGGACCGTGGATCCTGATCCCCATCGCCGTGGGCATGACGATCACAGCGCTTGCGGAGGAGACCCTCTTCCGGGGTTTGCTCCGCCCCGCCGCCGAGGACGCCCTCGGCGCGGGCGCCGGCAACCTGCTGCAGGCGTTCCTGTTCGCCGCCTGCCACCTGAGCGTCGACCTGCTGGTCAGCGGCGAGCCCCGCCTCGCGGCCCGCGAAGCCGCCCGGCTGGCGCTCTGGTTCGCGCTGGGCTGGTTCTTCGGCCTCGCCGCCCGGGACACCCGCGGGATTGGGGTGCCGGTGGTGCTCCACGTGGTCATCGGGCTGGGGATCTACGTGACGCTGGTGTTCAAGCCGGCGACGGGGTTCCTCGGCTAGCGCTCCAGCCCCATCTTGAAGTCGCGCCGCACCTGCCGGTTCGCGATGCGGGTCTTCGTCAGGTCCGTCCCTCCGACCTGGCCGAGCCACGCGTCGGCGGCTCCGTCCCCCGCTGCGTACGCATCCAGGGGCCGCTGCGCCATCCAGGCCGAGAACGTGATCAGCCGCCGCTCGCCCTGCGCCCCCCCGATGACGAACGCGGTGTTCCCCAGCGAGCGCGGCACCCGCGTCGCGTCCGGGTGCTCGGCGCACCAGGCATCGATCGCGGCGATGAGCGCGTCGGTGTAGCGCCACTGCTCGGCGAACAGGGTGCGGAAGATCGGATCCAGGGTGATCGGCACTTCGTCGGTGGGGAAGAACTCACCCGCCTCCCCCGAGGGCTCGATCAGCCGGTCGAACCACGCCTTGACGTGGCGCGCGTCGCTGAACCAATCCCGCGTGCCGGGGTCCCGCCAGGTGTGCGCCCACAGCGGCGCGTACAGGGCGAAGTCTCCGATTCCGGGCCGCGTCCCCAGCAGGAACGGGTGGTCCGCGAGGTGCACGTTCAGCCGCGCGATCAGCTCCCGGGCGAAGGACTCGACCCCCGGGGCGGTGCGCCCATCGACCCCCAGCAGGGGCAGGTAGCCGGCCATCTTCTCCGCGATCGGAGCCGTGAAGCGTCGGCCGATCGCCGTCAGCAGCAGCGGCATCCCGTACCTGGCGAACTCGGTCTTGGCGAACTCGGCGTTCCGCTCGTTGTTCCACCGCGAGTGCATCGCCACCATCGGGAGCCACTCGTCCCCGTGCAACTCCAGGAGCAGCTGAGCCAACCGCTGGGTCGGTCCCGGCGGCGTAATCGAGGGGCCGTCGAGCTCCCCTTCCAGCGTGTCGATGATCTCGCTGCTGTCCTGCAGCCACGAGCCGTCGGCGCGCTTCACCGTCGGCATCACCATCCGGCCCACGGCCTTCTTGATGGGCCCGTACAGCATGCGCGCAGAAGGCACTACATCGACGAAGTCCGCCCCCTTGAAGGCGAGGTAGGCGCGCGTCTTGGCCGAGTAGGGCGAGACGGGCCAGCTGTAGTGGGTGAGCGTCATCGCCATTCGTTCGTGAGCAGGTGCTGGATGCGCTCGCCGAGGCGGTGCAGCTCGAAGCCCTCGGTGTCGCGCTCCTCGTAGCGACGCCACGTCACGAGCTCGCCCTCGAGCTTCCACAGGAACGCCGCCTCGTAGCCCAACGAGCGGGCGTTGAAGAGAAAGTTCACGAGCGCATCCTCGTGGGAGCCGTCGCTGTGGGTGCCGCACTCGCCCGCGAGCAGGGGCCGATCCCCGATGTCCACGGGCAGGTCTTCGCGGGACGGGAGCCCTCCCCCGGGGTGGTAGACGTGCAGGTCGACGGCGTCGACGGGAAGCTCGCCGTCGCTGGCCATGCCGGGCAGGAAGATCGCCTGCGTGCCGGAGGTCACGGGGTACGGGATCACCGCCTTGATCGCCCGAATCGAACGGACCAGATCGGGCCACAAGACGCCGTCGTCGGGGCGCACCTCGGTCGAGAGGGTCTCCGGCTCGTTGAACACCTCAACGGCGAACACGGTCTCCGGATCCATCGCCTCGACCAGCGGAGCGGCCACCTCGCCGGCGAAGCGGCGCGCCTGGTCCAGGTCGGAAGCGACTGAGCGGGTGATCGCGCAGCGGTCGTGCTGCCAGGCGTTGGCGTCCAGCAGCGTCCAGTAGATCTGCATGCCGCCGAACTCGGCGCCGTGCTGGAGGATGCGGACCGCGTCCAGGAGCTCGGGCGCGACCCCGGTGATGCGGCCCTGATCGTCGGTGAGCACGCCCTCGCCGTTTTCGCAGAGCCAGATGCGCACCGCACCGAAGCCGAGCACCCGGCTCATCGCCAGGTAGCGGTAGGCCAGCAGGGGCGTGATCTCGAAGCCCCAGTGGGGGTACTTGGGGTTGAGGGCGAGGTCGTGGCCGTACGCTCCCAGGAGCACGGGCAGGTTGACGCCGGAGATCACCGGAGGATGTTGAGCCGGTTGCGGCTCTCGTGGCGTGCGGCGGCGCCGTCCTCGTTGATGGTCGTGACCTGATCGGGGAGCACGCCGTCGGCGAACAGCTTCCCCGCGAGGATGCCGGCGTTCCACTCCTCGTCCCAGGAGTAGGTCAGGGCGTTGCAGCCGACGCACTCGCTGGCCAGCGCCTCAGCGACCACGCCGTCGGCCTCGCTCGACTCCAGCGCTTCCACCAGGCTCTCGGCCCGGATCGCGTTGCCCTGATGCCAGCACAGGTAGAAGCCGAGCTTGCTGTAGCCGATGAACTTCTGCGGGATCCGGCAGCCGCCCAGGGGACGGTGGCGGCTCCACTTGTCGACGAAGCGCGGCAGGTGCTCCAGCAGCTGGGTGCGGTGCACGAAGAAGATGTCGCGCTTTTCGCACTCGGCGGCGATGCGATCGAGCTGCTCCTGCACGACGGGGATGAGCTCGTCGGCGACCTGCAGCTCGACGCTGTCGGGGAGCACCTCGACCGGCGCGTGCCGCACGTAGTCGATGCGGCCGTCGGTCGCCTCGACCAGGGTCTCGAAGCTCTCCCACAGCCGGGTCGCGTTGTCCCGCTGGATGACAGTGTTCGTGCCGCAGGTGATGCCGACGTCCGCAGCCATGTTGAGCGCGGCGATGCCCTGCTCCCAGGAGCCGGGCACGCGCCGGATGGTCTCGTGGGCGTCGGGGGGGCCGTCGATCGAGACGGTCATGCAGTCGATGCCGACCAGCGCCTCGGCCCGCTCGGGGGTGAGGAAGCCGCCGTGGGTGACCATCTGGACCTTGAGCCCCAGATAGATCGCCTCACGCGCGAGCTCGACGAAGTTCTTGTGCATGAACGGCTCGCCGCCGCAGAAGCTGATGGTGTCCAGTCCGATGGCGGCGCTGTCGTGCAGCACGCGCTGGACCTCTTCCTTCTTCAGCATCAGCGGATCGGACGACCGACGGCAGTGGATGCAGCTGAAGTTGCAGGCCTCCGTCAGCGCGACGTCCATCTTGTGGAACCACGTGAAGAGGTGCTCGGTGCCGCAGGAGGGGCACCGCACGCGGGTCAGGGCGGTGGGCTGGTCGGGGTCGGCCCAGACGACCTCGGTGCCGCAGCTGCAGGTGCGCCGCGTGCGGTCGGTGCTCATCGCCGGATGCCTTCGGGGGCACCCTCGAAGGTCGCGATGTCCGAGCACGCCGCGAGGCAGCCGGGACACTGGGAGGTCAGCGCCACCATCTGCAGTGCAGTCTGAGTCTCGCCGTGCCAGAGGTCCAGCAGGCTGTCGCCCGCCATGACGTTGCCGATGGCCTGCTCGCGCATGAAGAAGCAGGGGTAGACCTGCCCGCGCACGTCGATCAGGAGGAAGCGCGAGGGCATGTAGCAGCCGCCCTCGGGGATGGGGCGGAGGCCTTCGAAGAGGTACGGGGGGACCTCGTCGAGGATGGCGTCGGTGTAGATGTGGATGCCCCGGGAGGCGGCGTAGGCGCGGAGCTCGGCGATGCGCTCCTCGACCCGTGGGCGGGCCGTGGGGTCGAACATCCACTCGCTGTGGTCGCGCTCGGAGCCGTTGATCTCGGGCTGGAAGGGCTGGAACGAGACCTCGACCAGGCCGAGGTCGACCGCGAGATCGACGATGTGCTCGTTGGTCTCGACGGTGGGGCGCATGAGCACGCCGGAGAGGCCAACCGAGACGCCGTGTTCGACCGCGAGGCGGATCCCCTCGAGCGCACGGGCGTAGCTGCCTTCGCCCCGCAGGTCGTCGTGCACCGCCTCGGGGCCGTCGATGCTGACGTGCAGGCGGACGGACGGGACCTGTTGGAGGCGCTCGATGTACCGGGGCAGGAGGATGCCGTTGGTGACGATCTCGGTGCGCTCGTAGCCGATGGAGTCGGCGTACTCCACGAGGTCGACGAAGTCCTTGCGCATGAAGGACTCGGCGCCGCAGGGGACGAACGAGACGGCGCCCAGCTGGCGTCCTTCCCGGAGCAGCTCGCGGGTTCGCTCCGCGCTGACCCCGTTGGCCTTGCCCTCCCACACGGAGCACATGCGGCACTTGAGGTTGCAGTAGGTCGTCAGCTCGATGGCGAGCTCTTCGAGGGGCCAGTCCAGGGGCGAGCCGTCGGGGACGGCGGTCATCGGCGGGCCCGGTTGGCGGCGGCGGCGCGGGTGGCGGTGCGCTCGTCGCGCTCGCGGCGCACGGTGGCGATCACGGCGTCGGCATCGTTCTCGTGGCCGTTCTTGATCCAGTGCTTGCCGGTGGGGTCGCGCACGTACCAGCGGAGCTCGGGGGCGAGCATGTCGTACAGCTCGCGATCGTCGGGGTACATGTCGATGAACTGGACGGCGTTGGTGACGTAGCTGTCGTACTGCGGCGGCAGGCCTCGCTCGGTGCACCGGAAGGGGTCGCGGGGGGCGGGGTCTTCGACGTGAAGCACGCGCGCCTCGGGGCGGACGACGACCTCCCAGCCGGCCTTCACGAGGCGGTAGCCCAGCTCGGTGTCTTCCATGCCCCAGCCCTCGAAGTCCTCGGCGAAGGTGACCTCGTCGAGGCGCGGAACGGAGAAGTTGCAGGAGTAGACGAAGAACCAGGGGTGGGGGTGGCCGTCGATGCCTTCGCCGTGCTCGCCGATGAGCTCGACTCGGTCGTCGCCGTCGGTGCCCCGCATCTCGGTGGCCGTGGGCACGGCCCCGGCGGGCGGGGTCATGGTGCGGGAGCGGAAGCCGAGCACGACGCGGCGGGCGGGCTTGCCGTTCATCACCTCGCGGTGGGCGGCGACGTGGCGCTCGACGAAGTCGGCGGGGAAGAGCAGGTCGTCGTCGACGAACAGGAGCACGTCGCCGATGGCTTCGCGGATGCCAAGGTTGCGGGCCTGGCCGGCGCGGAAACCGAGATCGGGCTGCCAGAGGTGGCGGAGTCCAGGGATGCGGTCGCGGAAGGGGGCCATCGCGCCGAGGGTGTCGGTGCTGCTGCCGTCGTCGCACACGAGGACCTCACACAGCGCCGAGCCGGTCTGCTCCGCAAAGCAGGCGAGCTGCCGCCGAAGCAGGTCGGGGCGGTTGTAGGTCGGAATGATGACGGTTGCGCGCAATGCGTCGCAGAGGATAAAGCAACGGTCCTCGATGGACGAGTCCTCTACCCCGCACCTCCTGTTTCATGTCGTCGGCGAGCCGGTCCCCGGCGCGATCTCGACGGACGCTTTGAAGGACCGGCTCGAGGCCGAGATCGGGGCCCACGGGGGCGTCAGGGTCTCATTCGACGATGCGCACCCCTCGATTCGGCGGGCGACTCCGGTGCTGAAGTCGCTGGGGCTGACGGCGACGGTGTTCGCCGCTTCGGCGCACGTGGGGGAGACGGAGCACTCGCTGGATGCAGCCGGCCTGCGGGGGCTCGACCCGTTGTGGACGGTGGGATCGCACGCTCACCGGCACGAGCGGATGGGGTGGCGGCAGTACGGCGAGGATGAGGCGGCGTGGAAGGCGCGGTTGGCGCGCGGAGCGGCGGCGTCCAAGGAGTCGTTGGAGTCGATGTTGGGGCGGCCTGTCGAGGCGTTCGCGTACCCGTTCGGGGAGGCGCCCGCGAGCGCGCGGGAGGCGGCGCGGGAGGCCGGCTTCGGGTCGGCGTACACGGTCGACGGTTCGATGGCGTGGGACGGCGACGCGATGGGACGGCCCCGGATCGACGGCGCGGGCGGGGCGGAGCCGGACGAGGCGACGCCGGGGATCTCGGTGATCGTGCCGGCCTGCGATCGCGTCGAGGTGCTGGCCGAGGTGGTTCGGCGGTTGGTGGGGCAGAGCTACCCCCGGTACGAGGTGATCGTCGTCGATGATGGCAGCGAGGCCGATCTCGCCGCGGCCCTCCAGCCCGAGCGGCTGGTGGCGGCGGCGCGGGCGGACGAACGCGGTTGGGACGGTCCGGCGGCGGTGCGGATCGTGCGGCTTCCGGGGTCGGATGGGCGCTTTCGGGCGGGCCAGGCGCGTCAGTTCGGGGCGTCGTTGGCGCGGTACGAGGTGTTGGCGTTCCTGGACGCGGACGTGGCGGTGGACCAGGACTTTCTGTGGCACCTGGCGTGGGTGCACGCGCGGGATCGGCGGGCGGTGCTGCTGGGGTACCTGTCGGGCTACAACCTCCAGGACCTGGGGTGGCGGCACGAGGTCGCGGACGTGGCTCGGGCGGATCGGATCACGGGGGATGTCGTACCCGTGATCCCCGACCGCAGCCGGGAGCCGGTGCTGGCGGGGTGCCTGGACAACGTGGCCTTGCTGGATGATCCGTGGACGCTCGCGTACACGGGGAACCTGTCGCTGAGGCGTGATCTGCTGAACGAAGTCGGTGGGTTCGCGACCGAGTTCGCCGGGTGGGGGTTCGAGGACGTGGATCTCGGCTTCCGGCTCTGGAAGGCCGGGGGGCGGTTCGTATTCTCTCGGTTCGCGCTGGGGTACCACCTCGCGGATCCGGTGCCGGTCCCGTTGAGCAATCCGTTCCGCGATCCGTCACCGAACCGGGAGACGTTCGCGGGGGTGGAGGCGAACCTGGCAACGCTGGCGAAGCGGCACGCGGGCGAGGCGGGGATCGAGGGATTCTGTGCGTCGGTGAGGGCCGACATCGGGGAGATCTGCAGCGCGCCCTACACCGTCGGGGTGCGGATCGAGGGGCCCGGTGGGTTCTCGACGCAGCGAATCCTGGACCGGGTCGCGTACGCGCACCGGGTGGGCGCCAAGGAGTTCTACTTGCTGGGGCGGGGCGCCGCCGATCGGGAGGACCTGGGCGAGGTGGTGGACGCCGCGCGGGGGTTGCAGGTGGTGCTGGAGGCGGAGGCCGGCTCGGTGGGGGTGGAGGCCGCGGAGCGGTTGGATGGGTGGGGGATCGAGTTGCGGGAGGGGTAGGTCGGGGGCGCTCGCGGCGCGACCACATCGTCGATGTCCGCCAGAACTGAGCGCCTGCGCGCTCGCAGCGCGACCACATCGACGATGTCCGCCAGAACTGAGCGCCCACGCGCTCGCAGCGCGACCACATCGACGATGTCCGCCAGAACTGAGCGCGGACCTAGTGCGCCGGCCCCGCCGGCTGGGGGTGCTTCCCCGCCTCGAACGGCAGCAGCTCAAACCGCGTCGCCATCAGCCGATCCCCCTCGATCCAGCCTTCCACCGTCGCCTCCCGCTTCACCGAACACATGCCCTCGGGCGCGTGATTCTCGTGATCCTTCGGGAGCGCGGGGCCGTCCACGAAGTAATGCCCGTCCTCGAACTGCACCGCCCAATAGCAACCCTGAAACGGTTCCTGCTGAAACATGCACATCGAGCAGCCCGCGACGAGGATCTGGGCCGGCACCGCGGTCGCATTCGATGGCGCACCGCCTCCACCACCGCAACCCAGCAGCAGCAACGCACCCACGAGGAACCCAACAAGAGGCTTCGGCATCGGCGGAGTGTGGGACAAGCGCCCGCCTCGCACAACCACGCCCCGGGCCGCCGCCGACCCGGCCGCAACGGCCCCGCCTCCGGCACGCTGCACCCATGACCTGGCTCCGACTCCTGTCGCTGTTCCTCCTCGCCCCCATGGTCGGCGGATGCCCATCACCGAGCGACGATGACGACGCGGCCAACGCGAACAGCGATGACGCGAACAGCGATGACGCGAACAGCGATGACGACGACAGTTCCGTCATCGGTGTTGGCAACGACAGTTCCGTCATCGCTGTTGGCAACGACGACGACAGCGCGGACGACGACAGCGCGGACGACGACGACGACGACGATGACGATGACGACAGCTCGGACGACGACGACGATGACGACGACAGCGCCCCCCTCGCCCCCTGCGGCGAGGGCGATCCGCTCGACGGCGCCCAACTGACGGTCCACGTCGTCCACGACGACGAATCGGCCACCCCGCTCACCGCGCCCGCCTGCCTCCACATCGGCATCTACGGCCACGACCTCTACCTCGCCGACGTCCCCTCGACCCTCATCGCGAGCTGGACGCACCTCATCGACGAGGTCCCCACGGACGTCCCCATCGCCCTCCCCTCCAACGCCCACGAGCGGATCGAGTACGGCGGCGACGACCCCGTCGACAACCGGTTCCGGGTCTCGTCGTGGCTCGACGTGAACCGGGACGGCGAAGCCTGCCCCGACGGGGATCTGATCCACACGCCCCCGAATCACTACTGGAGCGACCCGCCCCCCGCCGAGACGACTACCACCCTGCTCGCCCCCTCGTGGTCGGACTGCCACGATCGGGACTACTGAGCGGTCCCCGCCCCCCAGGCCCGGATGGCGCCCGCCGCCACCACCGGCCCCGCCTCCTCGGACGCTAGCTTCGCCTGCAGCTCCCCAGCCCGCGCCTCCACCGCCTCGTCCTCCAGGCATCGACGCAACGCCGCCGTGAACCGCTTCGCCGTGAACCCCCGCCGCGTCAGCCCCACCGCGACGCCCAGCCGCTCCGCCCGGTCACCGTTGTCGAACTGGTCCGTGCCGAACGCCACGATCACCTGCGGACGCCCCGCCCCGAACGCCTCCGCCATGCTCCCGATCCCGCCGTGGTGCACGATCACCGACCCCCGCCCGAACAGCTCCGCGTACGGCGCAAACCCGACCGTCAGCAGGTCGTCCCCCGGCTCCTGCACCGCCCCCGGCGGACAGCCCACCAGGATCGCCCGCTGCCCCAGCGCCCGGCAGCCCGCCGCGATCGCCGCGTAGATCTCCGGATAGAAGGGCGGCAGCATCGACCCCAGCCCCACCACCACCGGCGGCGCACCGGCCGCCAGGAACGCCTCGATCTCGGGCGCCAGCCCCCCCGACTCCCCCGCCCCCGGATCCGGGAAGCCGCAGAAGACGACGTTGTCCCGATCGTCCGCCGCCGGGCCCCGGAACCAGGCCGGCCACAAGCACGGGTTCAGCACCGCGTGGTCCTGGCTGTCGAACACCCGCGTGTTCCGCGAGTCCAACCCCAGCTCCGCCGCGACCTTGTTCACCCGCGGACCGATCGTCCGGTTCATGATCCAGCGCGCCGGCCCCCCCATGATCCACTTCAGCAACCACGCCGGCGGCACCACCGGCCCCGGCCGCCCCGGATCCGTCGCCGACACCAGGCTGAACGGCGCGTAGTCCAGCCGTGCGAACGGCACCCCCGTGCGCTCGCTCGCCAGGTAGCTGCCGAACACCATCGGGTGGTTCACCACCAGATCCGTGGGAGCCGCCTCCAGCTCCGCCATCACCGCCTCGTACATCGGCTGAATCTGCGGGATGAAGACCGCGTCGAGGATCTTCACCACCGACGGGAGCCCCCGCTCCATGAACTTCGGGTCCGCCGTGAGGTGCTCGCCCGCCACCTCGTCCACCGACCGCCCCGGGGGCGTGAGCCGATGCGCCAGCCCCAGACGCTGCAGCTTCGCCTCGTACTCCGGCGCCGTGACGAAGACCACGTCCTCGCCCGCATCTCGCAACGCGCAAGCGACCTCGAGCGTGGGGTTCAAGTCCCCCGACGTCCCGTACGCGACCACCACGATCCGCATCGCGTCTCCTCCGGCGGCATCGTACGCCGGCACGCCACGGCTGACCCTGGGTGTACTCACGAGGATACGGAAGGCTGAGAACATCACGAGCCAGGCCGCAGATAGGTCCATAGCGTTCGAGGTGGAGCGTACTCACACTCAAGGAGCCAACATGCCTCGACGCCCCTCCACCCCCGCCGCTGACAGCACCCTCGACCTGCTCCCCTGCCCCCCCAACCGCCGCATCGCGATCGACGGGGTCGGCCTGCTCCTCGCCGTCGTCGTGGCGGCGTCGTCCTGGTACGGGCTGGCCACGCTCGCGCTCGTGCCCTAGGAGCCTGAAGCACATTGGGCGCGGTCGTCCCGCGGACCGATCTGCGCGATCTCGGCGTCGCCTCCTCCTCGTGCATCCCGATGCA
>PVBE012041494.1_pt1 | contig 29003 bp, 33 predicted proteins | sample 1631181 | NCBI WGS metagenome assembly PVBE01 (sample SAMN08397723, study PRJNA350692) | Marine metagenome, whole genome shotgun sequencing project. | isolation source: water | place: Pacific Ocean | collected 2012-04
ATCCGGGAAGACGGTTCGACTGTAGAGTTCATCGACTACGATCCGATGACGGGAGATATTCGCAGTGAATTCACCTTGCTGGGCGCCCATGACGAATCATGCTGGAGCCGTGGGCAGGCCTGGGCCATAGCAGGTTACCTCAGGGCCTGGTCTGAGTTCGGCGACACCCGCTATAGAGAAGCTGCTATCAAGCTGTTTGACTATTGGTGGGACAATGTTGGTGAAGACCGGGTACCGCCATGGGATTTTAAAGACCCGGCGCTTCCTGATGCGCCCGTCGACACGTCAGCTTCCGCCATTGTTGTGGAGCAGTTGGCGCGAATGGCGATTGATCCCGATACCCCGGCAGATACCAGGCCCTATGTGGACCGTCTGGAGCCAATGTTGGAAGGCCTGTGCCAACATATGACACCGATGACGGAAAATGACGGACGCCCAGACGGAATGATTATCGACGGGTGCTTCAATCAGCCCAAAGTATTTGCTAACCGCCATGAACTGATATGGTCAACGGCCTATACCCTGATGGCGCTTTATTACCTGGAACGGGGCTGCGCGCCATGTTGATGATGGAGTTAAATGACCAGTCTGTGCAGCAAATTGATAAAATTTTCGGAAAACCGGGTCGCAGCAAAAAAGCGGTGAATACAAAATATCCATAGCTCCACCGCCCAACATGGTTAAATCCCAATCGTACAACTGCAAATAGCTCTAAGATTATCCGTAAAATTACCTGATGATTGTCCTGAGGAGTTAGGAGTTTGCTGGTAAACGGGTAGAATCCTCAATAAAAAAATAGGGGCTGTCCCAGATAACCGCGAATTGGTGTTATCATGGGAAGTATGCGCAAGAGCCGTCTGAGCAAGTTTAAGCAAGACCACTTAATGGAGCATTTTGTTGCAGGGACAACAGCTCGAACAGTATCCTTCTACTTTCTGCGTCTGCGCGAAATTATCGCTGTTGAGTTGGAAGCTGAGAACGAGGCCATGTTCGGCGGAGAGATCGAAGTTGACGAGAGTTACTTCGGTGGCAGACGAAAAGGCAAGCGCGGTCGCGGAGCCGCTGGAAAAATACCAGTATTCGGCCTTTTGAAGCGTGGTAGCAAGGTCTACACGAAGGTTATCACCGATGCCTTTTCTGCTACTTTGATGCCGATCATTGAACGCAAAGTAGTGCCTGACAGCATTGTCTATTCGGACGGTTGGAAAGGATCCAATGTTTTGGATGTATCAGATTTCCATCACTTCAGGATCAACCATTCCGAACTCTTTGTAGACAATCAAACTCATATCAACGGAATAGAGAATTTCTGGAACCAAGCGAAGCGTCATATGCGTAAATTCAACGGTGTTCCGAAGGCTCATTTTGGGCTATTTTTGAAGGAGTGCGAGTGGCGTTTTAACAACAGTGACCCGTCAAGCCAATTATCTCAATTAAGACAATTGGTTAGAGATCACATGGGGTAATTAACTGGGACAGCCCCATAAAAATACTGCTTGAGCATATAGAGGTGCCCGGTGCAAATTGGCGCCAGATTGAATTTACGCCCAGCGACGATCCATTGTTTGCACCATTCGGCGGTTGGTATGACGTGATGGAAGACGGCATAATTATTTTACTGCCGACCTCGGGCCATATGCCAGGGTCCATGTCTTTTCTCGTACGAACAGGCGACCTGCCCTTGATTTTACTCGTCGGCGATTTGATTTACGATGTTGAGTTTCTGATGAAAGACAAAATCCCGGAACCAGTGACAGAACGCAATTGCTGGCGTCCTGCGCCAAGGTGCGAGTGCTGAAAGAGAAATTACCAAATCTTATCGTCTTGCCGACCCACGATCCAGCCGCGGCAATAGCCTTAAAAGCGGCAACAAATGAGTTTAATTGACCGCCTTAGCTTAGGGTGAGCGCCAGCCCACAACAGGTATTGAATTTGATTTCTAACTTTCCGCCGCCGGATGGCTAGGCGCCCTTCTAGGGTAGATAATCTTCCAAATTCACATTTTTAAAATTCTTCGGCAAGGCCGGCTCGAAGTGGGAGCGTTCCTCTTCATTAAGGTGTGCGGGAATGGTAGCGTCAATCATCCATTTGGTACCGACCCGTGCGAAACTACCCATGCCCGACGCCACCGGTGAAATATTATCGAGCGCAAACACACGCGTATTGGGCAGCAAGGTAACATCATTTTCGGCGTGTACTCTAGTGGTCATGGCCCAGGCCACTTGGCGGAGATCATTGGCATCGACATCCCGGTCGACAGCGATAGCAATTTTGGGGTGGAGGTACGGACCGGAGAGCGCGGCCATCAGAGCGGTTTTAGCCTGGCCGGGATGGTGGTCACCCAGTTTAAGCACCAGCATCATGTCGCCGGCGGCCGTCACGGCGCGCACGTCCAGCAAGTCGATACCACCTTCCACGTTGGACAGGTGGGTCTTGGTAGCGACCTCGATGCCGATGGCCATGGTCGCCTGGGCCTCGGTCACGGGCATGCCGCAATGGAGCGCGTAGAATATGGCGTCCTGGCGTTGGGTGATATGCTTGGCGACGAACACTTCCGATTCGCCGGCCCCGGCATAGGTGCCGGTCACTTCGCCGAAGGGGCCCTCCGGTTCGATAACGCCTGGCAGCACCTCACCTTCAATGATGATCTCGGCCTCCGCCGGCACCTCCAAATCGACCGTATCGCATTTCACCAGCCGCACCGGCTCGCCCATCATGCCACCCGCCATGGCCAGTTCATCTTGGCCATACGGCAAGGTGAAGGACGAGGCGTAAAAAATCGCCGGATGGGTGCCATAAATCATGGCCACCGGCATGGCCTCTCCTCTCTCACAATACTTATTATAAATGCGCCGGGCCTGGCGGGGCACCATGATAAAGCCGGTCTTGTCCGTACCGGTAATATGCTGGCGGTGAACGGAGATATTGCGCACCCCGGTATCCGGGTCCTTGATGACAGCAATGCCCGAAGCAAAATAGCGGCCGCCATCCTTCTCCGAGGTCATCAGGGACGGATAGTCGAACAGGTCTATCTCGTCGCCCGATTTGACCACTTCTTTGACCGGCGCTGCGGTGGCGGCGACCAGTTCCGGCTCAAGGCGAATATTGAACCGCTTGGCCAGTTCAGTCAGCAAATTGTCTTCATCGATACCCAGACCGATGGCCCATTTTCGTCGGTCGGCCAGGATTTGACTACAAGCCTGCCAATTAGGATAACCTTTTATATTGGCAAACAGACTGGCCTGGCCCATCTCGTTTAACGCCTTCCATTCAACAGCCGACATATCCGTCAGGGGGTCGACTTCCTTGGTAAAGCGGATCATTTCGCCTTGCTGTTCCAAATTGGCCAGCATGGCGCGGATAGACTGGTCGGACATGGTTTGGGCTTCCTGTTTGTATTGAAATCTAGAAGTTGGTGAGGCTATGCAAAAAAATGATGGAAATCAATATGTCTTAATAAAAATGAATATTTCGTCTCATCCGTCAACGCATTCCTTGAGCCGGCGCAAACAGGCCGTCCGATCAGCCCGGCATCCGCCTTCCGTCCACCACGCCTTCACCGTCTGCAAAAAGCCCGCGACTGAAGGGCTGGCGGCAACACCAAGGTCAAGTACATCCTGACCACGCAGCGGAAAAGGAATTTCCTCCCATTCATCGGCTACCGCGATGATGGCTAGCCAGCCATCGGTTTCTTCGCGGCGCAATTTCGGGGTAATGACCAAACGTCTGGACCACTCCAGCAGCGCCAGATCGATCACCGTTTCAGCGCCCAGTTGATACAATCGGCGGCGCAATTCGTTTTCGGAAACACCAGGATCAATTTGCCATTCTGGATCAATTATCGCGCATAGTCGTTGGCGCTCAGCGTTTGGTAGTTTGAGCCGGTCGCAGAGTGCCTCGGCATCTGTAGATTCGGTATCGATTAGTGCCGCCAACCGGCGCAGAGCAACCGGTTGAACGGCATCGAGTTTGATGGCGCTGGTTTCCAGCCAGGTCACGCGGCGCAATCGTTCTGAAAGCGTGGCTTCGGGCAAAATATGGGACATCACACCATGATTAATCATCAGACGTACGGCATCGAACTGGTTGTCGGAGGCGAGAATTTTGAACAGTTCTGACCGGATGCGTTCGGCCGACAGATCCTTTAGGTGATGGGATTGATTGATACAGGTCTGGAATTCGACGACGTCCTCGATACGCATGCCGTAAACGGCAATAAAACGGAAATAGCGTAAAATGCGCAGTCGGTCTTCTGCGATACGCTCATCGACCCGGCCAACAAAACGGATAATCCGGTTGGCCAGATCTTGGATACCGTTGAAATAATCATGAATCATGCCGTCGGGCGTAGTGCTCAGGGTATTAAAGGTAAAATCCCGGCGGGCAGCGTCGGTCTTCCAGTCTTCGGTAAATTCGACAACGGCGTGGCGGCCGTCGGTCTTAATATCTTTACGAAGTGTGGTGATCTCATAGCTCTGATCGCCAACCACGGCCGTAACCGTGCCATGGCTGATCCCCGTGGGAATAGCCCTTATACCGCTTTCCTCCAACAGTCTCATTACCTTCTCCGGCTTTTCTTGGGACGCAATATCAACATCGACAACCGGCTCTTTCATCAGGGCGTTGCGCACACAACCGCCGATAAAGCGGGCTTCCTTACCGTCTTTGGTGATCGCCGCCAACACGGATTTAACTGCCCCGGTCTCCATCCAAGGCTGCACGGCAATTTGGCCACCCGGCCCCTTGGACCATTCAACGATCAAATCCTGACGTTGCGATTTTTTCTCGAGCTGATTCCGGTGCCGGTTGCTCTTGCGCCGGGCAATCATGAACATAAGAAAAATAGCGCCGACCACGCCGAGGGCCCATTCGCCGGGTCCTTCGATCGCATTCAGGAGGTCGTCAAATGACATGGCTTAAATCCACCAAGTAATTTGGAGAGAGCTATTTGAATCGTCCAGGCACCACTTTCCCATCTTCCAAACGTGGTGACTGGTATTGAGCGCCGGGGTCCGCCCCGAGGGTGGTCAGGTAAATCAAAGAGGAAGCCGCGAAAATAAATCCGGCCACCAAAATCCAGAACCAATGACCTTCTTCCCAATCCGGCAGGCCTTTGCCCTTGCGTTTGCCGTCGATATAGGACCACAAGGCATAAAGGGAGATGGGCGCTACCAGCGGCAGAAAAACGTGCAGAAAAATTCTCATTTTTACGTCCTAAGATCAGGATCGATCCTGGGCGCCGAACCGTCAGACAGCCCCAACAACCGTTCCGACAACACCCGAATCATGCCGGCGGTCGCCCCCCAAATGAAGAAATCATTCCAGGTAACGGCGAAATAGCTCATCATGGATCCGTAGAACTCCCGTTGATGAACTTCAAAATTATTGGGATCGATCAGGTAGTCGAGGGGCGCTTCAAAAATTTCCGCCACTTCGTGATCATGGGGATCAAGCTCAAAGGGTGGATCGATGATTCCCATGACCGGCGTCACCAGAAAGCCCGTTCCGACGATGAAGTCGTCAAGCCGGCCGATGAGTTCAAATTGCTCCGGTTTAAGACCTATTTCCTCTTCAGTTTCCCGTAAAGCGGTATGTTCGGCGTTCCGGTCGGTTTCGTCGACCCGGCCGCCCGGAAAACTGATCTGTCCGGGATGCTTGTCCAGGTGATCGGTTCTTTTGGTTAGTAAAAGAGTCAAGCCTTCGGGCCGATCCACAATGGGAACAAGAACCGCCGCTGATTTTAACGGCCGGTCACCCCTAATCCACGGATTCCGGTTCTCAAACGGGGGTAGCTCGCTTTCGGCCTCTTCGTTGGACCGCCGCCGACCGGAGACGGGAACTTCCTCGACCCGGTGCAGCACGTCCTCGCGGGAGAGCGGGCTTCTCAAGCTTCCGTTATTTTTCCGATCTGAAAAAATTGTCCGTTACTCCAAACACCATATATTCTTTCGTTGTTTATCACTTCCTCGACCCCTAAATCTACCAATTCGTAGAATACGGGCCTATTCAATCTGGCCTCCAAACGGTCTCTCACCAATATATAGGGCGAAGGCTCCCCGGTCTGCAAATCCTCTTCGATACGCAACGGGTTATCTTCTCCGGCGATCACAATATCGTCAACATTGGTGCAAAATTCTAAACTTTGCTCTTTGCCCTGCCCTGTCACCGTCATCTCAACGGCAAGGAATGCAACGTCTTCCACCACTATTTTCCCCTTTTCGGCGGGAGTAATCAACCAGTGGCAGCCCTCTTCATCTTTATGCAGTACGGAAGCAAAAAGTTTCACGAGTTCTTTGCGGCCAATGGGTGAGCCGTGATAAAACCAAAGGCCCTCTTTGTCGATCTTGATATCGAGATCGCCGCACAGGGTTTGGCCAATTATGGTTTCTAAGGTTTGTTCGTTCATCACTGATAAACGTTCAGCCACCCACTATACTTGTTGACAGGGACGACCGCAAAGACCGAAGGGAGTTCAAATCGTGACCGACGCCGCCAATATTACAGATAATCCGGAAAAACCGGAAATTCTCGATGAGCTTGAAAATATCAGCAACAAATTCACCGATGTCCGCAACAATATCGGCCGGATAATATTCGGTCAGCAACGGGTCGTCGAAGAAACCCTTATCACGCTTCTGGCCGGGGGGCACGTCCTGTTGATCGGCGTACCCGGCCTGGCCAAGACCCGGCTGGTGGAAACCTTGGGTACGGTTCTGGGGTTGGCCGAACGGAGGGTGCAGTTTACGCCGGACCTGATGCCGGCGGATATCCTCGGTTCCGAGGTTCTGGAAGAGGCCGATGACGGTAAACGTTCTTTCCGCTTTATCCAGGGACCGGTATTCTGCCAGCTCCTGATGGCGGATGAAATCAACCGGGCCAGCCCGCGTACGCAATCAGCCCTGTTGCAGGCAATGCAGGAAAGACGCGTGTCCATCGCCGGTCACTACCACGACTTGCCATCGCCGTTCCATGTCCTGGCGACCCAGAACCCGTTGGAACAAGAAGGCACTTATCCGTTGCCGGAAGCACAGCTCGACCGCTTTCTCATGCAGATCGATATCGATTATCCCCAACTGGCCGCCGAACGGGAGATTCTTACCGCAACAACAGGCGCCAATGAAGAGCAACCGTCCAAAGTGCTGGAAGCCGCCGAACTTATCGCTGCTCAGCGCATGGTACGCCATGTGCCGGTGGGTGAATCGGTCATGTCGGCCATATTGGAAATGGTGCGCTCGGGTCGGCCGACTTCGTCCGATATTCCCGACGTCATTGAGCACGTAGCCTGGGGACCAGGGCCGCGGGCCAGCCAGGCTCTGATGCTGGCGGTCCGCGCCCGGGCAGTGATCCAGGGGCGTTTGGCGCCCTCCATTGACGACGTACTGGCCCTGGCTCATCCGCTACTGCGCCACCGCATGGCGCTAAATTTTGCCGCCCGTGCCGAAGGCGTGACCTTGGAACAGATCATCGACAAGCTGGCAGCTAGGGTAGGATAGAGAAAGATCGGACTTCAATGGCTTCTCCCCAACAGAATTTAAAGGCCGACCTGCACCATCGGGCGAAGTTGCTCTCAGCAAAGCTCCCACCTCTCATGGTGGCGGCGGAACGCGTCGCAGCAACGGTGTCGCAGGGGGTTCACGGCAGGAAACGGGTCGGTCAGGGAGAAACATTCTGGCAGTTCCAGCGTTATGAACGGGGTGATCCGATCCAGCAGATCGATTGGCGGCGTTCGGCCAAATCCGATGTTGTCTATTTACGTGAGAATGAGTGGGAGGCGGCGCAAAGCGTCTGGCTTTGGTGCGATGCGTCGCCGTCCATGCAATACAGTTCATCTAAACAGTATCCGACCAAGGCCGAGCAAGCCGAAATGCTGACTTTTGCTTTAGCCTCGTTATTGGTTCGAGGTGGCGAGCACGTTACCCCGCTGGGTGCGGGCATTACACCGACGACAGGCCGGACAGCATTGTTTCTTTTGGCCGCCGCCATAGAGATCACAGAAGCCACATCGAAAGATCAACCGAGCCAAAGCCTACCTCCTTTTGAGCCGGTTCCGAGCCACGGCCGTGTTGTTCTTATGAGCGATTTTCTCGAGCCGCTCGATGATATCAACCGGGCCGTGGGCGCGCTGGCGGATAGAGGGGTCGACGGACATATTCTGCAAATTGTCGATCCCGCCGAAGAAGACCTTCCTTTTAAAGGCCGCACCAAATTTGAAGGTATGGAAGGTGAAGGCAATGCCTTGATCGGCAAGGTCGAAGGCGTGCAGAAGGATTACCAGACCGAATTTGCCGCCCAGCGACAGGGTCTGCATGCCATCGCCCGCACCGCCGGCTGGAGTTTTGCTAATTATGTCACAGATCAATCCGCTGAAACGGCATTGCTGAGTTTATATATGGCGCTAACGGCGTCACGCGACCTGACGGGGATCGGCTAGATGTTTACTATGGGCGCCTTGTCATTCGTCGCCCCGGCGGCATTGTTGGGCCTGGCTTTTCTACCTGTTCTCTGGTGGCTGTTAAGGGTCATTCCACCGGCACCCAAACGTCTCAGATTCCCGGCCATTCGCCTAGTCATGAAACTGGTCAACCCGGAGGAGGAATCCGCAAAGACACCGCTATGGCTTATCCTGCTGCGGCTGGCTATACTGGTCCTGATCATCGTGGGGGCTGCACACCCGATATTCAACGCCGGCAGCAAAATGGTCGGATCCGGCCCCTTGGTCCTGGTCGTTGACGATGGCTGGACGGCGGCCCAGAACTGGCGCAAGCGGCAAACCATTTTCGCCAACTTGGTGGACCAAGCGGAGCGTAAGGGCCGCCCGGTCTCGGTTATTACCACGGCGCCGGTGCCAATCAATGCCAGCCGTGACCCTGCGGGCCTAATGACCGCTGATGCGGCACGACGCCACCTGGGCGCCTTGCAACCAAAACCCTGGCCGGTGAACCGCCAGGCGGCATCGGCCATTCTCAGTAATCTGAACATCGACGCGGCGGCCAACGTATTTTGGTTGAGCGACGGTATCAAATCGGTTGGTAAAGATGAAGACCTGCCGGCCTTTATCAATGAGTTAAAAAGGCTTGGTAAGGTGACTATCGTCGCCGAACCACCGGCAGAGGCACCGCTGATCCTAATGCCGCCGGTTTCGGAACGCGCGGGATTGAAAATGATCTTCCGGCGACTCGAACGTGCTGCGTCGGAATCCTGGAAGTTACTCTTCCGGGATGAAAAAGGCGGCGTCCTGGCGCAGCGCGATGTGACTATCGGAGGCGGGAGCAAAGAGGGCACCTACCTTTTGAAGGTCCCGGTGGAACTGCGCAACCGAATAACTCAGATTGAAATCCAAAATCAAAACACAGCCGGCGCCACGGTTCTCGTCGACGAACGCTGGCGGCGGCGGCCGGTTGGGCTGGTCTCCGCCATCAAACGGAGCGGCGACCAACCCCTTTTGGACAATCTTTACTATCTCGACCGGGCGCTTGATCCCTTTACCGAAGTCCGCGTCGACACCATCAAGAAACTGCTGCGACGGGAATTGTCGTTGATGGTGTTGGCCGATCCCGGCAAAATAGGCAAAGAGGATCGAAAAGACATTGCGCGGTGGATGGCCGACGGCGGTGTGGCCGTCCGCTTTGCCGGCCCCAACCTGGGCTCCAAAAAAGGTTTGGCGAAGGACCCATTTCTGCCGGTGCGCCTGCGCCAAGGCGACCGGGAACTGGGCGGCGCCCTGTCCTGGAGCAAACCAGCCCGCTTTGCGGCATTTGATGAGAAAAGTCCCTTTGCCGGGATTTCCATACCGGGAGATGTATTGATCCACCGCCAGGTTTTGGCCCAACCGGCAGTTGATTTAGCCGAAAAAACCTGGGCGCGCCTGACCGATGGCACGCCTCTCGTCACGGCGGAGAAACACGGCCGCGGCTGGCTGGTATTTTTTCACATCACGGCCAGCCCGGCTTGGTCAAATCTGCCGCTTTCGGGCTTGTTCGTCTCAATGATGCAGAACCTTGTCCAAATGAGCCGCGGTATTACCGGAAATTCAAGCGACAAGCAGCTGAAACCCATCCAGTCGATCAATGGCTTTGGACGTCTCGGCCCCGTCCAGGCTGGCGCCTTGGCCATAAAAGGCAACGAATTTATGGATCAAAAGCCGGGCCCTCATCATCCTCCGGGATTTTACGGCGATGCCGCCGCCCGGCGCGCCTTCAATCTTTCTTCTTCATTAGGGTTGTTGGCAAGCATTGGCGGGCTTGAAGCCGGAATCGACAGGACCACCTATCAGATATCAAGGGAAAAGGATTACCGGGGACAACTGCTGACGGCCGCGCTGGTTCTAGCCATTCTCGACATTATTGCCAGCCTGGCGCTTCGTGGGTATTTCACCATGGCACGGGCAACGGCGATCCTGATCACCTTTTCGCTGGGCATTGGAAGTATCGCACCAGTAACGGCCCAGCAGCAAAACCAGCCGGTTAAAGGCCTAGGTGATCGATTGATGTCTTCGACGCTCAAAATCAGACTAGCCTACGTTAGAACCGGCAACCGCCAGATCGATGAAACCAGTTTTGCCGGTCTTTCCGGGCTGGCCTTCGTTACTAACAGCCGCACCGCCGCCGATATGGGGAGGCCGATTGCCATCGATCCGGCAACGGACGAACTGTCCTATTACCCATTAATTTATTGGCCCATCAACGAGGATGCGGAAATTATCGGCGCCACCACGGCAGCGCGCCTGAACCTGTATTTGAAATCCGGCGGCACCATATTATTCGACACCCGGGATCAGGGCAGCAGCGGTATAAACGCAGACCGACTTGAGGAGATTACGCGAAACCTCGATTTGCCGGCCATGACGGCTATTCCCTCCGACCATGTTTTGACCAAGGCCTACTATCTGCTGAGAGAGTTCCCCGGCCGCTGGACCGGAGGACGCTTGTGGGTGGAACGTTTAAGCGGCCAATCGGGTGGCGCATCGTCGGGCGGACGCGTCAATGACGGTGTTTCCTCAATCATCGTCGGCGCCAACGACTGGGCCGCCGCCTGGGCGCTGAATGACGCCCGTAAACCTCTTTATCCCGCCGTTCCGGGGGGCGAGCGCCAGCGGGAAATGGCCTATCGATTCGGCATCAACCTGATGATGTATGTGCTGACTGGTAACTATAAAGCCGACCAGGTTCATTTGCCAGCCATCCTGGAAAGGTTGGGCCAATGACGGATTTTACCAGCCTCGCGCTTACGGGTATTGCGTTTTCGCCGCTGGCGCCCTGGCAGGCAATTGCCGCATTGGCGGCCATCGCACTCCTGTTGTTGCTGTACGGTATTGTCCGCGGGGCCAGCTGTTCGATACTGCGCCTGGGCGCCCTCGGTATCGTGGTGCTAGCGCTGTTCAACCCGCACCTGACCAGCGAGAACCGCCGCCCCCAGAACGATATTGCCATTGTCGCCATTGATGAATCGAGCAGCCAGAATACCGGTGACCGAAAGGTTCAATTGGCGGATACATTGAAAAAGGTGCGGGAGAAAATAAGTCAGTACAAAGATCTGGAATACCGGATCATCAACACTCGGGAAACCGACAACGGCACCGAATTGTTCAGCGAATTAAACCGGGCTCTAACTGATTTACCCAAAGGACGGTTTGCTGGCGCGGTGGTGATTTCCGACGGCCAGATCCACGACTTACCTTCCGATTCAGCGAAGGAATACGGCAAGAAAATTGGCGGTCCCCTGCATCTGATGCTCACGGGCAGGAAAGGTGAGCGCGACCGGCGTCTGATCGTCGAACGGGCGCCGGCTTATGGCATTGTCGGCAAGAAAATCAAAATCAGATTACGGGTCGAAGACAACCCGAAAAAGCCAACTTCTTCGACTTCCGGTAGAACCGCCCGCTTGACCATCCGCCTGGATGGCGGCCCTAAAATCGAAAAAACCATACAAGTCGGACGCACGAAAACCTTTTCTCTGCCCGTTGAGCACGGCGGCGCTAGCATCGTCGAGATGGTCGTTCAACCCATCGCCAATGAAATGTCACTGGCCAACAATCGGGCGGTCATTACCATCAACGGCGTGCGCGACCGTTTGAAGGTTCTGCTGGTGTCAGGACAACCCCATCTCGGTGAACGCACCTGGCGCAATTTACTCAAATCCGATCCGTCGGTGGATCTGGTACATTTCACCATTCTACGCCCGCCGGAGAAGAACGATTTTACCCCGCTGAACGAGCTGGCTCTTATCTCTTTCCCCATTCGCGAGCTGTTCGAAATCAAGCTTCATGAATTTGATTTGGTCGTCTTTGACAGGTATGTGGTCCGCTTTGTTCTGCCGCCCAACTATTTTCAGAATATTGAGGATTATGTCCGCAACGGAGGCGCTATCCTGACGGCCGTGGGGCCTGATTTTTCTGGCTTGCGCAGCTTGTATCACACGCCTTTAGGAAAAATCCTCCCCGGACAGCCCATGGATTCGGTGATCGAAACCCCATTCCGTGCCCAATTGACCGAGAAAGGTCGCCGCCATCCGGTAACAGCGGGTCTACCCGGATTACCGGAAAAATGGGGCCGCTGGTTTCGTTTGATCGAAGCCAACCCCAAGGCCGGCGATACACTGCTCACCGGCACCGACAAAAAGCCGCTGCTGCTTCTGGACCGGATCGGCAAGGGCCGGGTTGCCCAGTTCATGAGCGACCATGTTTGGCTGTGGGCGCGAGGTTTTGAAGGTGGTGGCCCTCATGCGGAACTGCTACGGCGATTGTCCCATTGGCTGATGAAGGAACCTGATCTGGAAGAGGAGGATTTGCGCGCCAAGGTCGACGGCAAAACTCTTACCATTGAGCGGCGCAGTCTCGGTCCGGAAAACCCGCCCATCACTTTGACGGCGCCCTCAGGTAAAAAAACAATCGTCAAGTTAAAACCCAACAATCAAGGCGGCGCAACTACAACCCTAAGAACGGACGAAACCGGGCTATACCAGATCAGCGACGGCACCAAGCAAATCCTGACAGCAGTCGGCAAGTTAAACCCACCTGAACTCGCCGATTTGCGGGCCTCGTCCGATTTGCTGGCGCCGATGATCAAAGCCAGTGGCGGTAGCGTTAAATGGATAGCCGACGGCGTTCCCGATTTCCGCCGCACCAAACCGGGCCGCAATACCAAAGGTAACGGCTGGATGGGCCTGGTTAAAAACGGCGCCTATGTCGTCACTGGCGCCCGCCAGGTGTCTTTGCTTCCGGCGTTGTTGTTCCTGCTCTTGGCAGGCGGCGGCATCATGCTGTCCTGGTGGCGGGAGGGCCGGTAGATTATTTTGAGCGGCGGGAAGGCTGATGAAAGCCGGGTTTAATAACCTGCCAGTAATTTAGTGCCCCGCTTATCTCGTTTCTTCTTAAAATTAGGCTCTGCTGACACTAGATTTATACTAAGAATAGAATATGTGGAGGAGAATTATTCATGCCCTTCGTCAGGCATAATGCAGAAGGTCAGATTGAGGCCGTATTTCATAACGCAGATAGCGGCGCCATAATAGCCGCCGACGAATGGCTCCAGGCTGACTTGGCTCTTACCCGGGCGACGGAGGATCTGATTGAAATCCTCATCAATAAAGATATCATTTCCTTCACCGACCGGCCGAAGGCGCTCAGGGCAAACTGATCGGTCGCCAGGGTCTGCGATCAGAAATGTCCTACGTTGAAAAGCTCTTCGGCTCCGATGACGAAAATTATCTGTAAGCATGCGGCTCATCACTTTCTTACATAGTGGCCGCCAAGGTATTGGTACGCTTAATCGTAAGTCCGGCGTTATCACGGACTTTTCCGTGGCGGACCCCACCTTTCCCGCCACCATGACCGAGTTAATTTGCCTGGATTCCGCCGGGTTGACACAGGCGTTGGCGGTTGTCCAATCTGCCCTTCCTGAAGCGCATATACCGTCGTCCGACGTAAAAATTTTAGCGCCCATCCCGACACCGCAGTGCAACATCATGTGTGTCGGAGAGAAATTACCACGAACATGCCAAGGAATCTCACGATTCGGGATTTGACGCCACTGCCTGCAAGATGGCGGTCCCGGACGACCCCATTATTTTCACCAAAGCGCCGAGTTCCGTTATCGGACCAGGAGCGGCGATACCGTCATATCTGGGTCCGACGGAATCGGTCAACTATGAAGGCGAGCTGGCAATCGTAATTTCCGGGGAAGGCAGAGGTATCACCAAGGAAGACGCCTTCGATTACGTCTACGGCTATACGGTGATCAACGACGTTACCGCTCGCACCTTACAGCACAAGCAATGGTTCATCGGCAAAAGCTTCGACGGATTCTGCCCTATGGGCCGGTCCTCCTGACCGCTGACGAAGCGGGCAATGTAAACGACTTTCATCTTGTTACCACGGTCAACGCCGAGCCATGGCAAGACGCCAAAGTTGCCGATTTAATTTTCGATATCCCAACCCTGATCCAGACCATTTCGGCTGGCATTACTTTGCAGCCGGGTGCCGTTATAGCGACCTGCACGCCGGTCGGCATTGGCTTTGAGCCGCCGGTAATTCTCAAACCCGGCGACGTCGTCTCGATGGCTATCGAACCGATCGGCACGTTGGAGAGTCCGGTCGCCTAGCTGCATCCGCAGAATAAAAAAGTGGGAGGTAAAAATGGAACTAATGGATGGCCGCGTATGTATTATTACCGGCGGTGGCGGCAGTATCGGGCTGGCCAGCGCTACTGAGCTTCGGGCGAAGGCGCCGAAGTCATGCTGGTGGATTACTGCCAGGATAAACTGACGGAGGCCGTGCAATCTCTAGGAGGAGAAAGCGAAAATACTTTATCGCTGACGGATATGCGTCACCATAATCCGGAAATGCTCTAGCTTCCAATCCGGCTTTCCCGCACCGCGATGTAGAGACCGGCGGCGATAACAATAGTAATCCCCAGCCAAGTTACGCCATCGGGAAAGGCATCGAACATGATCATGCCGACCGCTGTGGCGGCGATAATCTGGGCATAGACGAAAGGTGCAATGATATTGGCCGCAGCGTAAGCGAAAGAGGCCACCATCAGTACCTGCCCCACGGTGGCAAGGGACATAAAGGCGATCAACGGCGTGAAATCAGTCAGCCGCGGCTGGGTCCAGAAAAAAGGCACAAAGGGAATCAAGATCACGGCACCGGTAAGCGCGGTATAGTAGGATGACGCAACATGCGGCGTGCCGTCGGCGAGCTTGCGGTTCGACATATAGAAAAACCCTAGAAAAACACCCGATGCCAGGGCGATAAAATAACCCTGACGATCTCCCTCCAGGTCCGGCTGCAATATAACCAGCACGCCGATAAATCCGATGATCACCGCAATGGTGCGGCGCATCCCCAGATGTTCACCCAGAAAAACCGGCGACAACGCCGTCACTACCAGGGGCGCGACAAACACCATCGCCGTCGCGTCGGCAATATGGATAAAATTAATGGCCCAGTAATATAGGCCGACACCAACGGTAACGCAGAAGCCGCGCATCATTTGAGCAAAATAATTTTTCGGCAGTAAATATAAAACACCGTGGCGTTTGATGATGATCAGCGCCAAAATCAAAACCATAAAAAGAAATTGTGACCACAGCAACATGAAGGGTGGATACTGTGCCGCCAATAGTTTGGCAATGCCGTCCTTGGTCGAATTGAAGAACATCGCGGTTACGAGAAGAGTGATACCCAGCGGCGCATTGGTAGCGGTCATCGTCAGGAGACCGATTTATTCCGCCGCTTCTTCAACCGGAGGGCGCCAGGTTAAAACGGGGTTTCTTGCTGCTGTGGTTTCATCGAGACGGCGGCGCGGGGTATATTGGGGTGCCTCCTTGAAGCCTTCCGCCTCGCCCGCCTGTGCTTTGTTAGCCAGGGATCGTACGACTTCAATATATTGGTCCAGGGTTTCCTTGCTTTCGGTTTCCGTCGGCTCCATCAACAAGGCGCCCTGCACCACCAGCGGGAAATACATGGTCATGGGGTGGAAACCTTCATCGATCATGGCCTTGGCAAAATCCAGGGTGGTAACGTCGGTATCTTTGAGAAAGCGGTCATCGAACAGCACCTCATGCATGCAGGGTCCGTCATAGGATGGCGTCAAAAGATCGCTCAGTTTGGTCATCAAATAATTGGCGTTGAGAACGGCATCGCCCGACGCCTGGCGGAGACCATCCGAACCCATGCTCATCATATAAGAAAGCGCCCGAACGAAGACGCCGAACTGGCCGTGAAATCCCTTCATCCGGCCGAAAGGCTTGGCGTCGCAGTCCGTTGCATGTTCGACTAATCTATAGCCGTCTTTACCATGCACCACGTACGGCAAAGGCGCAAAATCAGCCAGAGCTTCCGACAATACAACCGGCCCGCTGCCCGGTCCGCCACCGCCATGAGGCGTCGAGAATGTCTTGTGCAGATTGAGATGCATGCTGTCGATGGCGAGATCACCGGGCCTCACCCGCCCGACGATGGCGTTGAAGTTGGCGCCATCGCAGTAAACAAAGCCACCGATATCGTGCACCGCCTGGTTCATCTCGATAATTTCATCTTCGAACAAACCGCAGGTATTGGGATTGGTAACCATTATCCCGGCCACCGTGTCGTCGAGTTTATCTTTGAGCGCCGCCAGATCAACGCGGCCCCGGTCAGTGGCCGGTACGGCTTCGACTTTATAGCCGCACATGTGGGCGCTAGCAGGGTTGGTGCCGTGGGCCGATTCGGGCACCAGCACGCGCTCCCTGGCGTCACCGCGATCTTCAAGCGCCGCCCGGATGGTCATCAAACCGCACAGTTCACCATGGGCACCGGCGGCCGGCGACAACGCAACCGCAGGCATACCGGTCAATTCCTTAAGCCAATGGGCGCACACATCCATTAACTCCAAAGCGCCCTGAACCGTGTTGACAGGCTGTAGGGGATGAAGGTCGACCAGACCCGGCAAACGCGCCAGCTTTTCATTGAGCCTTGGATTGTGCTTCATGGTACAGGAGCCTAGAGGATATATCCCAGCATCGATGGCGAAATTCTTCTGGCTCATACGCAAATAATGACGCATGACCTCCGGCTCTGACAGACCCGGCAATCCGACTGGCTCCTTTCGGGCAATTTTGCCAAGCCGGTTCTCAACTTTGGGAGGATAGGGCAGATCAACCGCGGTTTGACCAGGCGAATCTTGCTCAAAAATCATTTTTTCTTCGATGGTGAGGCCACGATTGCCCGAGACTGTATCCGTCATGACAACGCCCCTTTCAATCCGCCAGCCAGCCTTGCCATATCCTCATCCGTCACCGTTTCAGTTACCGCCACCAGCAAAAGTTCATCCAGCGCGTCGTTATCGGGATAAAATCTTGAAACCGGCACACCGGCAAGTATGCCCTCTTGGGCCAACTGTTCGACCACGCGGGCGGCGGGCTTGGATAGCTGCAGGGTGAACTCGTTAAAGAAAGTTTCGTTGAGGACCTCAACACCATCGATTTCCGCCAGCTGGTCCGCCAGTTTCACCGCACCCGCATGATTGAGATCAGCGAGCCTTTTAAAACCGGCTTCTCCCAGTAACGTCATGTGAATGGAAAAAGCCAGAGCGCACAGGCCCGAATTGGTACAGATGTTGCTAGTTGCTTTTTCGCGCCTGATGTGTTGTTCCCGCGTGGAAAGTGTCAGCACCCAGCCACGCCGTCCATCACTATCCACCGTTTCCCCGGCCAACCGGCCCGGCATCTGACGAAGAAATTTTTCCCGGACAGCGAACAGGCCCACGTGGGGCCCGCCAAAATTAAGCGCATTGCCGAGAGACTGCCCTTCTGCAGCAACAATGTCGGCACCCATATCGCCAGGCGCCATGATGGCGCCCAAGGAGACGATCTCGTTGACCGCGGCAACCAGCAAGGCGCCCTTGGCGTGACAGGCTTCAGCCAGTTCAGATAAATCATGCAGGTTACCGAATAGATCGGGATTCTGGATAATGACGCAAGCTGTCTCGTCATCTATCATCGCCGCCAAATCTTCCCTGCCTTCCGGTTCCGGAGCAGCCCGGTCGATGGCCAGATCAAGAAACTTGGCATTTGTTTGAGTAACTTCGGCGTAATGGGGATGTAGGTTGCCCGAGAGCACCACGCGGCTACGCCGCGTAACCCGGCACGCCATCATGGCCGCCTCCGACGTAGCTGTGGCCCCGTCATAGAGTGAGGCATTAGCCACGTCCAAGCCGGTAATCAGCGCCACCTGGGTCTGAAATTCAAACAAGGCCTGCAGCGTGCCTTGCGAAACCTCCGGCTGATAGGGCGTGTACGACGTAAGATATTCGCTTCGCTGCACCAGGTGATCGGCAATAGCCGGAATATGGTGATGATAATTTCCGGCACCGAGGAAAAACGGCGCCGCCCCGGCACCGGTGTTCTTGGCCGCCATACCGGCGATAATCCGTTCTACCTCCAATTCGCCCCCGTGAGCGGGCAAATCGACCGCTTTCGCCAACAGCTTGTCGGCCGGCACATCCCGGTAAAGCGCATCAATGTCGTCGACACCGATGGAGTCCAGCATTACCCGGCGGTCGTTATCCGTCAGGGGCAGATAGCGCATTAGCCGAGATCCGCGATAAAGGCCTTGTAGCCGTCTGCATCCATGAGACCGTCGAGCTCTGTTTGATCGCTGAATTTCAATTTGAAAAACCAGCCGCCTGTCTCAGCCTCCGAATTCACCAATCCGGGGTCGTCGTCCAAGGAGCTATTGGTGTCCGCGATCTCGCCGCTGAGGGGCGCATAGACCTCCGCCGCCGCCTTCACTGATTCGACCACCGCGGCCTCATCTCCTTTGGCAAAGGACTTACCTGTTTCAGGCAATTCGACAAAGACAATGTCGCCCAACTGCGCCTGAGCATACTCGGTAATTCCTACGACCGCTTCATCGCCAGCAATCGACAGCCATTCGTGGTCTTGGGTAAATTTTAATGTCGCCATTCGTTAATTCCTAAAGTTTTAACCTCTAAAATATCGATGTTCTACAAATGGCAGCCTGACCAAATTCGCTTGTAAACTTTTTCCCCTGACGATCAATTCGACCGACGTTTCGGGCATCGCATTTTCCGCAATTACGTAGCCCATGGCAACAGGTCCTTGAACCGTCGGACCAAATCCGCCGCTGGTAACCCTGCCGACCGCAGTGCCATTGGTATCAGTGACTTCGGTGCCTTTCCGTGCCGGTGCCCTTCCGACCGGTTTAATACCTATTCTTTTGCGCGGCGGGCCGTCTGAAATTTGTTGCAAAATGGTATCGGCGCCCAAAAATCCGCCATCCTGGCGCCGGCGCTTGCCGATAGACCAAAGAAGCCCGGCTTCAATTGGTGTCGTATCATCATCAATATCATGGCCGTACAAGCAAAGTCCGGCCTCCAGCCGCAATGAATCCCTGGCGCCCAAGCCAATGGGCGCTACCTCGGCTTCATTCAGCAGCAATTCCGCCAATGATTCGATATTTTCTCCAGGCACGGAAATCTCATACCCGTCTTCGCCCGTATAGCCGGAACGCGAGACCAGACAGGAAATACCATTGATGTCGATTTCCTGCATGGTCATGAACGGCAAGCTTGCCACGCCAAACGCAAAGCGGCTCAAGACGTCGGCGGCAGCGGGTCCCTGCAAGGCGATAAGACCCCTGTCATCAAGAATGTCGAGATCGCATCGACTGCCTAGATGCTCTTTGATGTGACCAAAATCCTTTCCCTTGCACCCAGCATTAACGACCAGAAACAAGTGATCACCCCGGTTGGTCACCATTAGATCGTCGATGATGCCGCCCTGATCATTGGTTAATTGGGTATAGCGAATCTGCCCCTGGGCAAGCCCACTGATATCGCCCGGCACCAATTCCTCAAAGGCGGCCGCTACGTCTGCGCCACGCAGCACGGCCTGCCCCATATGGCCGACATCGAACAGCCCGGCCTTTGCCCTGGTATGGCCGTGTTCGGCTAGAATTCCATCCTGGTATTGAACCGGCATCTCGTGTCCGGCAAAGGGTGTCATTTTTGCGCCAAGCCGCACATGAAGATCATACAACGCCGTTTTTTTCGTACCGTCCGCCGTCATGGATTGCTTAGACCCGTGGCACGGCGGTTCTCACGGTTGAAATCAAGTTGATCCTTGGTCAGAACAAATCCGATATATACGTTCGTTTCCGGGCCTGTTTGACCTTTTCCAAGGGGTAGCGAAATAGCGATTTCGTCATCGACTACCACCATATTGTCTCTGTTTTCAATAAATTTTACCGTGCTGACAAATTCGCTCCGGCCCTCGGGACGCGGATAGTATTTTGGAACGGCAATAAAATAAGGCACCTTAATCAAATTGCCTCTTTCCGCCGGTCCCCGGGAAATATCATAGGATATGCGCAGCGTCAGATTAACTTTCGAATAAACCCGGGATTTACCGACATAGTCGCATTCGCCGAAAAAGCCTTTTAGCTCAGCCTCGTAGCGAATGTCTGTAATGTCCCGACCCGAGCCCGGCCGGTAAACGGTAATAATATCAGCATCCTTCAGCAGCTTAATTCGCGGGCACGGCGGTGGCGGTTCTTTCTCCACAATGGAGGTCAGTTCATCCACCGCGCTGCAGGCGGTTAACGAAAGTATTGCCGAGACGGCAAACAGGGGAACTATGATGGATAACCGGAAAGGTCGCCGGTCAAATCGAAACATCATTTACAGCCGCCCCATTTCATGTGCCCGTTGGCCCCCTAGTTTTTTAAAGAGATTTATGCGTGCCGTCGCAATTGCGGCCATTCTTTGAATACTTGCAGCCACAAAGATGAAGCTCTTCGGTTTTCTCAGCTGTGAAAATCTCCGGTTTGAAATTCTCGTCCGCTTTGTGTTTACCGTCGCAAAATGGTTGTTTTTCACTCAGACCACAGGTACACCAAGCGTATTTTTTGCCCTCGGTGACTTCAACATGATAAGGTTTTTTTTGCACAATAATCGGATCAGCCATCTCTGAATTCTCCCTATTAGTCGATTATATTATTTTGGAATCCGGACTCTAGTGGAGAGGGCCAAAGGGAACAAGAGAATCAAGCGTGCGCGGGCCAATTTTACCGTGAATCGACTTGAATCAAGAAATAATCTCGAGAAAAACCCAGATTTTCAAGTAAAATCATGAAGGGTTATGGCCATTTTAGCCAGCGCCCGGGCCCAACTCCACGCATTTTGAATCGATTCGGCAATGGTGATCCCCCTCTCGAAAGCTTTAGCCGCTCTTTTAATTTGCCCCGCCTGAATATTTTCGGTGGCGATATCGCGTAACGCAACAATGATCAGCCTGGCATCACCAATTCTGCGAACCGTAGAAATGGCGTTGGCCAAAAAAACCGGCTTTCGCCTGAGCCATCAATTTTTCGCCTAAAGCCCAATCCCTCAGTTCAGATTTGTGGACAGCTTTGCCGTTTTCCACGGCTTCTTCAAGGAGGCATTTTTTGCCGGGATTGCGAAAACAGGGTGAAGCATCGCGGGTCGAATCAGCCACCTCGTGGCTGGTCGACCGAGTTAATAATTTACGTGTTGCCTCGTTACCAAGGGGAGCCTTTTTCGCCGCCTTGATGTTACGCTCACGCACCTCATCGATGTGCAATAACATGGCGCCGATTTTGCTTTAGATTTCCATATGCTTGGCCAAGACTTCAGACACCTCGCCATCGACTTTCCGGCCAAGGTGTTTTTGATAGCCTTTGATCGCCATGCAAAGTGAGACATTCATCCGGCCGTCCTGAGCACCGCCGTAAAATCCCATATTGGTCAGCATGGTCTGGATATTTTAGATCAGATCACTGGCTGGAACAAATTCTTCAACCCGGGGTTCTGGTTTCCCGCCCGCGCAACCATCGCATCTGCCGACAGAACGAAGGCTCCAATCAACAAAACAACAATAGCAATAAAATAAACAGCACAGTAAGTTAGATGTACGATGCTGACCAATCAAACCGCAATGGGGTAATTTCATCTTGTTCCCCAAATCACCCAATAAATTCCGCGAGCTTCCAAGATCATGCAGATTTATGATGGTAATATACACTTCGAATTACCCTTAGTACACTTTCGTGGCAAGATAAATGCCGGCTCTGAGAATGGCGGCTCTTGTATCAGGAGCAGCCATCGGCTAGAAGGCGAAAATGTCTGATGCGAATTCCCTTGTTGAAATCTATACGGACGGCGCCTGCAGCGGTAATCCCGGCCCCGGTGGCTGGGGCGCTATCTTGCGGTGGCGCGGCGAAGAAAAAGAATTATACGGCGGTGAGCTAGACACCACCAATAATCGCATGGAACTACAGGCAGTTATAGAAGGGTTACGGTCTCTAAAGAAAACTTGCAGGGTCGAGGTCTATACGGACAGCCAGTATGTGCAGAAAGGCATGACCGAATGGCTGGAAGGATGGAAGGCCAAAGATTACCGCGTCAAAGGCGGCAGCTATCGCGTCAACCATGATCTCTGGCGGGAACTGGATAAACTGAACGGCAATCATGATATCTCATGGCACTGGATCAGAGGTCACGCCGATCATCCTGAAAATGAACGCGCCGACCAGTTGGCTCGTCAAGGCGTCGATACCGTCCGCTAATTAATCGACAGCCGATTGATCAACTTTTTTGGCAAATGTCCCGGTGAGGCATTTGATGACACCGCGGAGCGTGCGGACCTCCTGTTCAGTCAGGTCGGCGCGTTGCAGTATGATGCGTAGATTGCGTACCATGATGGGACGTTTTTCACGGACTCGCAGGAAGCCGCCATTGTCGAGTTCCCGTTCCAAATGCCCAAACAGGCCGGCCATCTCACTTTTATTGGCGGGCCGTGTTTCACTCATAACCAGTTCGCGGGCGGGCGTTTTATCAATAAGCATAAGCCATTCATAAGCGACGATCAGCACCGCCTGAGACAAATTCAATGAAGAGAAACCGGGATTGAGCGGGGTTGTAATTATTTTATCAGCCAAAACGACATCATCATTGTTCAAGCCCATTGCCTCGCCGCCGAAGATAACGCCAATGCTTCCTGAAGGGGTATTCTCCGCACTGAGACTGTGCATTTCTCGAGCGGCTTCGGCGGGCGTCAGCACCGTCATGGTCATATCGCGGCGGCGGGCAGTCGAGGCATAGACATGGCTAAGATCGGCAATCGCTTCTTCAGTCAGGTCAAAGAGACGCACCTGGTTGAGCACTAAATCGGCCCCAGCAGAAGTTCGTGCCGCCTTTTCATTGGGCCAGTCGACCCGAGGCCGCACTAATCTGAGATCGGTTAATCCGCAGTTCAGCATGGCCCGCGCCACCATGCCGATATTTTCTCCTAGTTGAGGTTCAATTAAGATAACCGCCGGACCGTTTTCAGCCAAGGCGACGGCCTGAAGCTTCGGTTTTGGGATCCTGTTGGTCCCGGCCATTGGGTTTAGCTCCCGAAAGTTCTGGTTAGAGGGATCAATTCGAAGCAGCACCATTCAAATTACCGCCAACTTTTGCGCCGTCACGCAGCAGCTTGAAAACAATTGAATCCCTGAGAGCGGCATAAGAAGCATCGATGATATTGGCCGACACGCCAACCGTTGACCAGCGGGCGCCGTGATCGTCGGCGCTCTCGATCATCACCCGCGTTACCGCACCGGTGGCATCGGACGGTGTCAAAATACGCACTTTATAGTCAACTAGCCGGAGATCGGTCAGTTCCGGATAAATAGGTACCAGTACTTCCCGGAGCGCCGAGTCGAGTGCGTTCACCGGACCGTTGCCCTCGGCCACCGTCATAAACTCCTGTCCCATAACCTGAGCCTTAATCGTGGCCTCCGAAATGGTGATCAGTTCATCCTTGGCATTCCAGCGGCGCTCGTCGATGACCCGAAAACTATTCAGGCGGAAAAACTCGGGCACCGTCTCCAGCGCCCGCCGGGCTAACAGTTCAAAACTGGCCTCGGCGCCGTCATAGGCATAGCCGGAGAATTCCAGTTCCTTCACCTGTTCCACCATGCGCGTAACCTTGGGATCATCGGCATCGACGTCAAGGCCGATATCCCGGAACATGGCCAATATATTTGACCGCCCGGACTGATCCGACACGACAATATGACGTCGGTTACCGACCAGCTCCGGCGCGATATGTTCATAACATTTGGGGTCTTTTTCGACCGCCGAAACATGAAGGCCCCCTTTATGCGCAAACGCCGATTCACCGACATAAGGCGCCCCCCGGTCGGGCGCGCGGTTGAGCCGTTCATCCAGAGCATGGGAAACTTGGGCCAATCGGGTCAGATCGGTTGGCGATACGCCGGTCTCAAATCCCATTTTCAACATCAGGGTTGGGATCAACGAAATTAGATTGGCGTTACCGCACCGCTCACCCAATCCATTCAAAGTGCCTTGAACGTGCCGGATACCGGCCCTCACTGCAGCCAGACTGTTGGCCACCGCATTGCCGGTATCATCATGGCAATGAATGCCAAGCCGGTCGCCGGGGATATGTTTGATGACGTCGGATACGATTCGCTCGATTTCATCCGGCAGTGTTCCGCCATTGGTATCGCACAGGACGATCCAGCGGGCGCCGTCTTCGGCTGCCGCGTTCAGACATTTCATCGAATATTCTGGATTTTCCTTGTAGCCGTCAAAAAAATGTTCAGCATCAAAAAGTGCCTCGCCGGCGACATCCTTGGCGTGGGTGATGGATTCACCGATCATTTTGACGTTTTCGTCCAGATCGATCCCAAGTGCCACATCAACTTGAAAATCCCAGGTTTTACCGACAATGCAGACGACTTTGGTTTTAACATCAAGCAATGCAGAGAGGCCCGGATCATTGCCGGTGCTTCTGCCGGCCCGCCGGGTCATGCCAAATGCTGTTAGTTTGGCGTTTTTCAGCTGCGGCGGGTCTTTGAAAAAGGCGTCGTCGGTCGGATTGGCGCCTGGCCAGCCACCTTCCACATAATCCACACCCAACATATCCAAATCCAGCGCTATCGCCGTTTTATCGGCGGCGCTGAAATCAATACCTTGGGTCTGGGCACCATCCCGCAAGGTACTATCAAAAAGATATATCCGCCGATCACTCTCTGTGCCACTCATTGTGCTCAACTCATTAAAACCCAGGAAAGCGCCGGAGAATGCACAAAATCCCGTCTAAGCTCAAGTAATTTAGACGTTTCTAGTATTTCGGCCGAAAAAACCCGGGCCAGTTGCGGCCCAGGGTAATCTCGCGCAATTAATAGCGTTCGCCGTTAGATCAACTTATTGACGTCGTTATCGTTCGGCTATAGGGATTCCATGAAGCAGGATGACATCGACAACATCCTGGCCGACTAAATCAGGCTATCACGTCAACTTTTTCTTTCCTCAGATCAACAAATCGCTTGATGCGCAGGAACCGTCCGGTCTCTTTGTCAAATGCACCTTCGGCGCCGATTACACCGGTCGGCGAATCACCGATAATTCCGTTGATCAGTCCGAGAATACCAACTTTGGCAACGCCTTCGTAAACACCGGACTGGATGAGGGGGTGACTGACCAACTTGCTAGTGCATTCGACCCGTTGATTAACCAATTCAGTGATGGCCCTAGCGTCGCGCGTCAAGGCGTCGTTGAGAACGACAATAGCTTTGGTTACGGGATCACTCATAACAGCAATATTATCGCCTCAGGGTCAGATTGTCGGCGGTGACTTTGTAGCTGTCGAACCGGCCCAGAAAGTTCATTCCCAATAATGACGTCGTCATGGGCGCGCCGTTTACGGAAGCCCGCACATCTTTTAGCTTGATTGGTCCGATTTTAACCCGGCCGAGCCTGACCGCTGCGCCCCTCACAGTTCCGTTTGCCGTCCGATACACCCGGTCGAAAAACAACCGGCTGAGATCAAAATCCAGTTTTTCGGCATCGCGCGGCGACAGAACGACATCGCTGGCGCCGGTATCAATAAGAAAATTTATCAGCATGCCATCGCACAGAAGGGGCAGATAAAGGATCCGAATTCGATAACTGCGGTGACTTCATCGCAAAATCGTAAAATTTATTGCCGTCATTTTCCCAGACGCTGTAATTGTGTTCTTCGGTAGTCACAGATATCTTATCATTTATTAATTTTACCATTGTCTATCTTAGTTCATTCGCCCACCGATATGTAGCGTCATTTGCCAAAACGCCGGTTATTTACACGTGTCGGTTTGGTCTCTAATTTAAGACCATGTCCTCTCCCCGATCTTTATCTTCCTATTTCGGCGGCATCGGTCGGGCGCTTTCCAATCCGCTCTACCGTCTCTATTGGAGCGGCCAGGTGTTTATGGTCCAGGGGGTGTGGATCCACAAAATCGCAGCCGGCTGGCTGATGTATGATATCACCCGATCACCTTTCTGGCTGGGTGCAGTGGGATTTGCCTATTTCGTGCCGCTCTTGGTATTGGGACCCATTGCCGGCGCCATTTCTGACTGGTTCGGCCCGCGGCGGCTTTCGATCGTTATCAGCATTATCAGCTCTTTCATCGCGGCAACAACAGCCTTGGTGACCTGGCTTGGTTTGATAACACCCCCGTTGCTCGTTGCCTTGATCATCTTCCAAGGCATGATGATGGCGATTGAATTTCCGGCGCGTCAATCCCTATATCCCAGACTGCTGAGCCGGGAAGATATGCCGGCGGCAATTGCCACAAATACGACGACCTTTTACACATCAGCCTTTATCGGACCTCTTCTCGGCGGTCTGATCCTTAAGCATTTCGGCGCCTATGCCTGTTTTGCCGCCAATGCCATCGTCATCGCATGGATGGCATCCGTTCTGATTCGCCTAAAACTCAAACCTCGACCCCGGCAACCCGGTTCCATGGCTAATTTGCTAGAAGATATCAAGCTGGGCGTTGTCTATACCCTGAATCACACACCTATAAAAATGCTCATTCTCATGTCATTTTTAGTGGCATTGTTTCTGCGGCCATATTTGGAGTTCCTGCCGGGTATTGCAGTTGAGGTATTCAAGCGGGATGAGCAGGGTCTGGCTTATTTGATGGCGGCATCGGGTGTCGGCGGGCTCGGCTTCGCCGCCCTTCTTGCTATCCGCGGCAGAACCCAGGGTTTGCTCAAAATTCACGTTTACTGCCAGTTCATATCGGCACTTATGCTAGTTCTGTTTACCGCCACCGATATCTTTTGGTTTGGCCTAGTATCCCTCGGCCTAACGGGCGGATTCATTGTGTCGTCTTCCATCGGCGGCCAATCACTCATTCAGCATTTGGTGGATGACCGGTTTCGTGGCCGCATCGTTAGTTTGAGTGTCGCGCTCGGCGTGGGCGGACCGGCGCTCGGCACCTTGGCGATCGGGTGGGTTGCCGAATCCTTCGGCATGCAACAATCGCTTACAGTCAGTTCGGTTATTTTGATCCTCGTTACCCTTTATCCCGCCCGCATCTTGCTCAGCCAGCCTAAAGATATTGAAAGTAAATCGGCAAAATGAAAATAATCAGCCCAATATTATTGCCGATGATAGGTCGCCAACGGTCTAACCCCGTTTCCAGGTGGTGCTGTCCGGTCCATCCTCAAGAACAATACCCTGGGCCGCCAAATCATCGCGGATCTTGTCGGACGTGGCGAAGTCCTTGTCAGCACGAGCTTGGGTCCGTTGCTGAATCAGATCGTCGATATCGCCGTCGCCAAGAACATCCGCTGCATTTGCCGGCGTCCATTTAAACCATTCTTCGGGATCCAATTGCAGAAGCCCCAGAAATCTAGCAGCGGTCAGTAGTTCCGCCGCGGTGCGGCACCGCCCTGCATCACTTTCCGACCGATTGAGGCGACCCGCTATTTCATGGAGAACCGCAATCGCCTGCGGCGTGTTGAGATCATCGGAAAGGGCCTCAACAAGGGATGCCTGCGGATCAACATCACTGGAAGCCTCAACCGACCGCAACGCCCCGTACCATCGATCAAGGCTTTCCTTGGCCTGGGCCAATCCTGCCGCCGTCCAGTTCAAGGGCTGGCGATAGTGGGTCATCAGCATGCAAAGCCGAATGGCTTCGCCGTGATATGCTTCAAGAAGATCATGAACGGTAATTAAGTTGCCCAGGCTTTTAGACATTTTTTCACCCTCGACCATGAGATAGCCGTTATGCATCCACGTCTGGGCAAACGTGCCGGCGCCATGAGCGCACTGGCTTTGGGCAATTTCGTTTTCGTGATGAGGGAATATCAAATCCTGGCCGCCGCCATGAATATCGAAGGTGACACCCAGATATTCGCTGGACATGGCGGAACATTCGATGTGCCAGCCGGGCCGTCCCCGTCCCCACGGGCTGTCCCAACCGGGCTGTTCGTCGCTGGATGGTTTCCAAAGCACAAAATCAGCTGCGTCCTTTTTGTAAGGCGCCACATCCACCCTCGCACCGGCAATCAGTTCGTCACGGTTGAGGCGCGCCAACCGACCGTAGTCCGCCATCGATGGAACGTTGAAACAAACATGCCCCTGATCCTCATAGGCATGTCCTTCCTGAATGAGCTTCTCGATCAATTGGATCATCTGGGAGATATGGTCGGTTGCCCGCGGTTCTATGCTCGGTTCCAGATTGCCCAGAGCCGCCATGTCGGCGTGAAAAGCTTCCGTCGTCCGCGACGTTATGGAACCGATATCCTCTCCCGTGTCCTGATGAGCGGCGATAATCTTATCATCCACATCGGTAATATTGCGCACATAGGTAACCGCGTCATCGCCATAGACATGCATAAGCAGACGAAACAACACATCGAATATAATAACCGGCCGCGCGTTGCCGATATGGGCGTAGTCATACACCGTCGGCCCGCAGATATAGACACCGATGCCATTTGCATCAAGCGGCGTAAACTCCTGCTTCTCGCGTGCCAGGGTATTGTAGAGGGTTAGGGTCATTGAGTTTCCTAATGAGATGCGCCGCCTGTTTAGCAATGAGAGGTCCGAGCGGCAAGAGTCGAGTTGCTTGAAACAGCCCCCCCATACCGACTTTCCCCCCCCCGCAAGGGGGGGGGAGGAGTTAATAATCC
>PVBE011428929.1_pt1 | contig 29002 bp, 29 predicted proteins | sample 1631181 | NCBI WGS metagenome assembly PVBE01 (sample SAMN08397723, study PRJNA350692) | Marine metagenome, whole genome shotgun sequencing project. | isolation source: water | place: Pacific Ocean | collected 2012-04
CGACGATGGCGCTGTCGAAGTCTTCGCCGCCCAGAAAAGTGTCGCCATTGGTCGACTTCACTTCGAACACGCCGTCACCGATTTCGAGCACGGAGACGTCGAAGGTCCCGCCGCCAAGGTCGTAGACGGCGATGGTCTTGCCGTCTTCCTTGTCCATGCCATAGGCAAGCGCTGCGGCGGTCGGCTCGTTGATGATGCGCAGTACTTCGAGACCGGCGATCTGGCCGGCGTCCTTGGTCGCCTGGCGCTGCGCGTCGTTGAAGTATGCGGGAACGGTGATCACTGCCTGCGTGACGGTTTCGCCAAGATAGCTCTCGGCGGTTTCCTTCATCTTCTGCAGGATGAAGGCCGATACCTGGCTGGGCGAATAGTCTTCGCCGCCGGCTTCGACCCAGGCATCGCCGTTCTTGCCCTTGACGATGTCATAGGGAACGAGCTCCATGTCCTTCTTGGTCAGCGGGTCGTCGAACCGGCGGCCGATCAGGCGCTTGATCGCGAACAGCGTGTTGTCCGGATTGGTCACTGCCTGGCGCTTGGCCGGCTGACCGATCAGGCGTTCGTTGTCCTTGGTGAAGGCAACGATCGAAGGCGTGGTGCGCGCGCCTTCCGAATTTTCCACGACCTTGGGCTTGCCGCCGTCCATCACGGCGACACAGCTGTTGGTGGTGCCAAGGTCGATACCGATAACTTTGCTCATGGTTTCCCCATCTGTTTCAAGTCGTTGGACACCGCACGCTGGGTTCCCCGATCCTGGCGGAACCGGTTGGCGGCTCTATCCGGTGGTGTGTTACACGAGCGATATAGGTGCGGTTTTTCTTGGCACAAGGGACGTGCCGCGCTAGTTTTTGCGCAGGACGAAGAGGGGATCAAATCCATGAAATTCACGCATTTCGCGCCGCTGGCGCTGGGTTTTGCGACGGTTGCGCTGGCAGGTTGTTCGGATACCGGCGACGAGGCCGCCGCCCCCGTCGCGGACGAAGTCATGCTCGAAGTCAGCAATGCGCGGCTGATGTTGCCGGCGGTTTCGGACCGCCCGGGCGCGATCTATTTCGACGTCGAGAACACCGGCGATCGCAATTACGCGATCCGCCGCGCCGATGTGGACGGCGCCGGCAGCGCCGAACTGCACGGATCGATGGAAATGAACGGCCAGATGATGATGGACAGCGTCGGTCAGGTGCTGGTCAATGCGGGCGAGAGCGAGAACTTCGCCCCCGGCGGCTTCCACGTGATGGTGTTCGATGTCGATCCCGTACTCGAGGCCGGCGGCACCACCGAGATGACGCTGACCGTGGTCGGCGGCAAGCAGAAGACCTTCCCGGTGGAAATTCGCGCCGCGGGTGACGAACGCTGAACGATCTGCGCGACACGCTGGGAATGGAAACCCACGACCAGCCTGTCGCGCATTCCTGCCCGGCGGGGGGCGAACGCCGCCTGACGCGGGGCGAGATTAAGCTCGCGCGGAGCGTGTTCGGCGACGCGATCGATTACGGCAAGGTGACTATCCGGCGGCGGAAATGGTTTCCGTTCCAGCCCCGCCGGATCACGATGGCGCCGCGCGGACACGTCCATTTCCACCCGCGGGGCGATGCCTATTGCGACGATTTCTCGACTGCGAACGTGCTGCGCCAGGGGCTGTTGATCCATGAACTGGTGCATGTCTGGCAGGTCCAGACCATGGGCGACTGGTACCTGGTCACTCGCCGCATGCCGTGGGCGCGCTATGACTATGCGCTCAAACCCGGATGGCCGCTCGATCGCTACGGGATCGAACAGCAGGCCGAGATCGTGAAGCACGCCTTCTGGCTCCGCAATGGCGTCAAGGTCGCGGGCATCGCCGATCCCGCAGCCTATGACCTGCTGGTCCGCTTCCCGGGGGCTGAGCGCTAGGCCCTTTGGGCAGCCGATGCGAAAAAGGCCGCCCCATGCGGGACGGCCTTTTTAGTTTGATCGGATGCTCATCCGGCCAGGCGATCAGCGCCAATAGCGGGAGTAGCGATCGTCGTCACGGCAGTCGTCGTCGACATAGCGGCCATCGCCGTAATAGCCGTCGCAATCGTCGTCCTTGTCGCTGACATAGCCGATCACCCCGCCGATCGCGGCACCGGCTAGCGCGTAGGTTTCGAGGTCTTCGCCCAGCAATGCGCTCAGCCCGGCACCGGCGGCCGCACCGGCAGCTGCGCCCTCGACCGCGTAATTCTGCGCGCAGGCGCCCAGACCGAGGCTCGAGGCGAGTAGCGCGGGTGCGAGTAACAGCTTGGTGTTCATGGTATCTCTCCGTTTGCGTCCCTGTCGGATCACATACGGACGAGCGGCCTCGCCGTTCCTCAGTCGTAAGTCACGCCGGGCAGTCCCTGCCCGCCATCGGCGATAAAGGCATCGATGCGCGCTTCGAGCGCGGGCAGCGGCACCGATCCCAGCGCCAGAACCACATCGTGGAACTTGCGGATATCGAAGCGTTCGCCCAGCTCCTCCTCGGCCTTGGCGCGAACCCTGCGAATGGTCATTTCGCCCAGCTTGTAGGCCAGCGCCTGGCCGGGCCAGCTGATATAGCGATCTATCTCGGTCCCGACTTCGCGCTCGGACAGGGCAGTATGGCTCGACAGGTAATCGACCGCCTGTTCGCGGCTCCACCCGTAGTGGTGAATGCCGGTATCGATGACCAACCGCGCCGCGCGCCACATCTCATAGGAAAGCCGACCGAACTTCTCGTAGGGCGTGCGGTAGATGCCCATCTCCTCGCCGAGATATTCGACATAGAGCCCCCAGCCCTCGCCGAAACCGGAGAAATAGGTCTGGCGGCGGAACCGCGGGGCTTCCTCCTGTTCGAGCGCGACCGCGCCCTGGAAACTGTGCCCGGGCGCGCATTCGTGCAGCGTCAGCGCGGGGATGTTATAAAGCGGGCGCGACGGCAGGTCGTAGGTATTCATCTGGCACGCCTCGAGCCCGCCGCGTCCCGCGGTGTAGAAGGGGGCGATTGCGGGATCGACGGGGCGGATCGTGAAGCGGTGGCGGGGCAGGAAACCGAAGTAATCGGCCAGTTTCCCGTCGACGCGCTTGGCGACATAGGATGAGACGCCCATCAGCTCGTCGCCGCTGCGCGCCACGAATTGCGGATCGGTGCGCAGGAAGGTGACGAATTCGGCCAGCGTCCCTGCGAAGCCGGCTTCGTCCTTCACCTTTTCCATTTCGGCGGTGATCCGCGCGACTTCGTCGAGCCCGATGCGGTGGATCTGCTCGGCGGACAGGTCGAGCGTGGTGTATTGGCGGATCTGCTGCGCGTAATAGGCCGCCCCGTCGGGAAACTCGCTCGCGCCCAGAGAGGTGCGGGTCTGCGGCAGGTATTCTTCGCGAAAGAAGGCGAGCCATTCGGCATAGGCGGGCGTCACGCTTTCTTCGATCGCGGCGCGGCCGGCGGTGCGCAAGCGCGCTTGATCGGCCGGCGAGATGCTGCGCGGCATAGCGGCGAAGGGGGTCCAGAACGCGCTTTGCTCGGGATCGTCCACGACATAGGATGCGATCGAGACGTCGCGTCCCTCGAGCGTGACCCGCGGTACCGAGAATCCGCGCGCCAGCCCGGCGCGGGCATTGGCGGTGTGTTCGGCGAAATAGCGCGGGATGTCGCGCATCCGGCCGATGTAATCCTCATATTCCGCGACTGTGGTAAAACCTGAACGCGGTGCGAGATAGGACCAGAAATTGCTGTCGCTGTCGAAGGGCATTTCCCATTCGGCGAACCGCGCATCACCGATTTCGGCTTCGAGCAGGGTCCGCAGCACCAGCGCATTGGTGCGCTCCGTCGCGTCGAGGGCGGACAGGTCGATGGCATCGAGCCGGGCGAGGTAATCGGCATATTGCGCCGCCCGTGCCCGCTGCGCTTCGGGTGCGACCGACCACAGCGCGGGGCCGCGCCGGGTGCTGCCGTTGGCAGTCTCGATCTGGCCGAATTGTTCGAGCCGGTAGTCGTAGAAGGCATCCGCCAGCGTCGAAAGCCGCGTGGCAGGCGTATCCTGCGCTGCCACCGGCGCTGCCAGCGAAGCGGCGACGAGGACCGCCGCACCGTAGATCGCAGTCCTCATCGTCACTTCCCCTTGTCCGGCAATCAGTCCGGTTTCTTCGCCACGCCGACCATGGCCGGGCGGAGCAAGCGGTCCTTGATCATGTAGCCGGCTTGCATTTCCTGCACGATGGTGCCCGGTTCGACTTCGTCGCTCGGCACTTCCATCATCGCCTGGTGCTGGTTGGGATCGAGCGGCATGCCCTTGGCCGCGATGCGGGTGATGCCATTGCTGGCGAACACTTTCTCGAGTTCGCGCTGGGTCGCCTCGATACCCGAGATGAAATTCTTGGCCTTCTCGTGATCGCGCAATTCATCGGGCACATGGTCGAGCGCTCTGGCCAAATTGTCCGCCACGCTCAGCACGTCGCGGGCGAAATTGGTCGCCGCGTAATTGCGCGCGTCCTGGACGTCCTTTTCCATGCGGCGGCGCACGTTCTGCGTTTCCGCGCGGGCATAGAGCACGTCCTGCATCGCGGTTTCGAGGTCGCCCTTGAGCTTGGCGAGCGCATCCTCGACCGGCGTTTCGTCGCCCGCTTCATCCGCATCGTCACGCAGATGTTCGGGCACGCCTTCCATTTCGCGTAGCACTTCGTCGTCGACCGCCTTTTTCTGCGGTTCGTTGTTGTTTTCGTCGGTCACGTAAAAACCCTGTCAGCCAATGCGTTTGCCCAAGGAACGGGCGGTGAAATCAACCATGGGGACGACCCGCGCGTAATTCAACCGCGTCGGGCCGATCACCCCCAGCACGCCGACCACCCTGCCCTCGCGGTCGCGATAGGGCGAGGCGATGACCGACGATCCCGAAAGCGAGAACAGGCGGTTCTCGCTGCCGATGAAGATCCGCATCGCTTCGGCGCGGCGCGCGCGTTCGAGCAGGCTGGCGACCGACTGCTTGCTTTCCAGATCGTCGAGCAGCGACCGGACGCGCTCGATATCGCCCAGCGCCGCCTCGTCGAGCAGGTTGGCCTGCCCGCGCACGATCATCACCGGCCGTTTCGCGGCATCCTCGCTCCAGGTCGCTAGACCGCGGCGCACCAGATCGCTGCTGGCTTCGTCGAGCGCCGATTTCCCGCTGGCGATCTCCTCTTCCACCGCGCTGGCCGCTTCGGCCAGCGTACGGCCCGCGCTGCGCGCGGTGAGGTAGTTGCTGGCCTGTTCCAGAGACGTGCCGAGCGCTTCGGCGGGCAGCGCGATGATCCGGTTTTCGATCTGGCCGTCTTCACCGACCAGCACCGCCAGCACGCGGTGCGTGTCGAGCGCGGTGAGCGAGACCTGTGCCAGGCGCGGTTCGCGCGTCGGCACCATGACCATGCCCGCCGCCCCCGAGAGGTCGGACAGCAGCGCGCTGGTTTCCTCCAGCGCGCGTTCGATCGGACCGGGTTCGCCCAGCCGCTGCTCGATCGCGTCGCGTTCCTCGCGCGTCGGTTCGGCCACCTGCATCATCGCGTCGACGAACAGCCGCAAGCCCGTATCGGTGGGCATGCGCCCCGCGCTCGTATGCGGCGCGGACAGGAGCCCGCGCGCCTCGAGATCGGCCAGCACGTTGCGGATCGAGGCGGGAGAAAGGTTGACGCGCCCCTCGCCCGCGAGCGCCTTCGATCCGACCGGCGAGCCGCTGTCGAGATAGCCTTCGACGACGAGACGGAATATCTCGCGGGCGCGTTCTGTCAGATCGTTGAGCGGCGGGGAATTCATGCCCCCTATCTAACCACTCCCCTTGCGGCCTCAAGGGGCTTGCGCCACAGGCACTCGCGAGATTCGACTGCAATGGAGAACCCCATGCGACCTTCCGGCCGGGCGCCCGACGAAATGCGCGCCATCACTATCGAAACCGGTTACACCAAGCACGCCGAGGGCAGCTGCCTGATCAGCTTCGGCGAGACGCGGGTATTGTGCACCGCCAGCGTTGAAGAACGCATCCCGCCGTGGCTGCGCGGCAAGGGCGAAGGCTGGGTCACCGGCGAATATTCGATGCTTCCGCGCGCCACGCATACGCGCGGCCAGCGCGAGGCGGCCAAGGGCAAGCAGAGCGGCCGGACGCAGGAAATCCAGCGGCTTATCGGGCGCAGCTTGCGCGCGGTCGTCGATCACAAGAAGCTCGGCGAACGGCAGATCACGCTCGATTGCGACGTGATCCAGGCTGACGGCGGCACGCGCACGGCGTCGATTTCGGGCGCGTGGGTCGCACTGCGCCTCGCGGTCAACGGGCTGCTCAAGTCGGGCGACATCACGCAGGACCCGATCACCGCCAAGGTCGCGGCGATATCTTGCGGGGTCTACCAGGGCACGCCCGTGCTCGACCTCGACTATCCCGAGGACAGCAATGCCGATGCCGACGCCAATTTCGTGCTGATCGAAGGCGGCAAGATCGCCGAGGCGCAGGCAACTGCCGAAGGCGCGCCCTATGACGAGGAAGCCTTCCTCCGCCTGCTGCGGCTGGCGCAGATGGGCTGCGCGCAGATCTTCAAGGCGCAGGACGAGGCCACGCGCAAATGACACGCCGGCTCGGTTCGGGCTCGCTTGTGATTGCCACGCATAATGCGGGCAAGCTGAAAGAGATTTCCGCGCTGCTCGAACCGCATGGCATGAAATGCCTGTCGGCCGGGTCGCTGGGTCTGCCCGAACCGGCCGAAACGGGGACGAACTTCGTCCAGAACGCGCTGATCAAGGCACGCGCTGCGGCGGAGGCGTCGGGCATCGTCGCGCTGGCCGACGACAGCGGCCTGTCGGTGGCTGCGCTCGGCGGGCGGCCGGGTGTCTATACCGCCGACTGGGCCGAACGGCAGTGGTTCGAAGGCGATCCGGGCCGCGATTGGTACATGGCGATGGGCAAGGTCGAAGGGCTGTTGCAGGAACAGGGCGCGGATGTGGACCGGTCCTGCGCGTTCCATTGCGTGCTGGCGCTGGCATGGCCCGATGGCGAATACGCGGTCTATGAAGGCACCGTGCCGGGGACCCTTACCTGGCCGCCGCGCGGCGCGATGGGCTTCGGTTACGACCCGGTCTTCGTGCCCGCGGGCAGCGAGCAGACCTTTGCCGAGATCGATCCTGCCGAAAAGCACGCGATCAGCCACCGTGCAGATGCGTTTGCGAAGCTGGTCGCGGAGCAGTTCGGCTAAGCCTCAGTAGGGCTTCTGACCCCAGATGTTGCCGGCGGGCCAATAGCGGCAGACCAGCACATCGTTGCCCGCGGCAGTAGCGACGGCGCAGCCCACTTCCTGCGTGTCTCGCCAGACCACCTGCGTGTAATGCCCGACATCCGCCCAATTGCCGGTGTGCGAGATATCGGGGAAGCGGGCGTGGCGGTAATGCCGTTTTTCGGCGATGAACATGTCGACCATGGTCTCGACCGGCCAGTGACCGGCGGTCCCCATCCAGAGGTTTTCGCCCGTCCGGTTGCGCTGGCGGCTGTCGGCATGCTGGAGCCGGCCGATGCGCGAGAGATGCTGTGCCCATTCCTCCGCCTCGCGTTCGAGATGGACGTTCCACTTGAGCGGCTGGAGACGCAGGCGATGGCGCTCCTCATTATGCGCGCGCAGGATCCGCGCGGCGAGGTGCCGATCGGTCGCAGTGTGCAGCGCGCGGGAGTGGGTGAAGGCGCCATTCGCCGCTGCGGGAGTCGACGAACCGCTTGCAGCGAGGCCCAAGGCCATGGCACACGCCACGGACAAAGCACCGAACCACGGCATTCTGCGATTTCCTACGCTCTTCATGCGTCGGGCAAATCGGTTACGATCGTTAAGATTGGGTAAACTCACAATTGGCCCGCGCGCTCTACATTCACTGGCCTTTCTGCATCGCAAAATGCCCTTATTGCGACTTCAACAGCCATGTCCGGAAAACTGCGGAGACCGCCGTCTGGAAAGACGCGCTCATAGCGGACATGCGCCATGAGCATGTTCAGGCAAATTCTGAAGAACCGCTGACAAGCATCTTTTTCGGCGGCGGAACACCGTCTCTGATGCCGCCCAGCCTGGTGGCCGAACTGATCGCCGAAGCCGATCGGTTGTGGGGTTTCGATCCCGCTGTCGAGATCACGCTGGAAGCCAATCCCAGCAGCGTGGAGGCAGCCAATTTCGCCGATCTGGCCATGGCCGGGGTCAATCGGGTGTCGCTGGGCGTCCAGAGCCTGCACGATGAGGCGTTGCGTTTCCTCGGCCGGCTGCATGGCGCAAGCGAAGCACTGCAGGCGCTGGAAGTCGCACAGCGGCATTTCAAACGCGTTTCGATAGATCTCATCTATGCCCGCCCCGGTCAGACCGAGGCCGATTGGCACGCCGAGCTGGGCCGCGCGCTTGCGCTCGGTACCGACCATATGTCGCTCTACCAGCTGACGATCGAACCCTCGACACGGTTTGCCACCGATGTCCGCCAGGGGGTCTTCGCACCGCTGGAAGACGATCCGGCAGCCGACCTCTTCGCCCTTACCCGCGAAATGACCGCGGCGGCGGGACTGCCCGCCTACGAGACCAGCAACCACGCCCGCCCCGGCCAGGAGAGCCGCCACAACCTGACCTATTGGCGTTATCTCGATTATATCGGGATCGGACCCGGCGCGCACGGCAGGCGCTGCGACACCGCCACGGTGAGGCACCGCAAGCCCGAGAACTATCTGGGCGCATTTGCAGCGCAGCAGCACGGGATCGCCGAGGCGCGACCGCTGGGGCGCAGCGAACAGGCGAGCGAGGCGCTGCTGATGGGGCTGCGTCTGCTCGAAGGCGTCGATCTCGCGCAGCTGGCACATCGCTTCGGCGCGCAGCCCGAAACGCTGATCGACGCCCGCAAGCTGGCACTCTACCGCGATCTGGGCATGGCGTGGTCCGACGGGCCGCGGATCCGTGTCACGCCGCGCGGAATGCCGGTGCTCGACGCGCTGCTCGGCGAGCTGGTCCAGGCAGACCTCGTCACCTCATGACCGGCGCCGACATGCTCGCGGCCTGGCACGACCATCTGGCCCTCGGGCTGCGGCGCTCGCCGCACACGGTACGGGCCTATGGCACGGCGGCGCAGCGGCTGCTGACGCGGATGGATCTGGCGACATGGGACGAGGTAGCCCGATTGCCGGCAACGCGGCTGCGCACGCATCTGGCATCGCGCCGGGCCGACGGGCTTTCCAATGCCTCCGCCGCGCGCGAACTGTCTGCGCTCAAGGGGTTCATCGCCTTTGCCCGCGCGCAGGCTGGCCACGCGGTGTCCGAACCCCCGCGGCTGCGCGGTCCGCGTATTGCGAAGGGACTGCCGCGCCCGGTAACGCCCGACGATGCGGTCGGGCTGGCCGATACGGTTGCCGAACTGGCGAGCGACGATTGGATCGGCGCGCGCGATCGCGCGGTCTTGCTGCTGCTCTATGGTGCAGGCCTGCGGATTGCCGAAGCGCTGTCGCTGACCGGCGCCGACCTGCCGCTGGGCGAACGGCTGACCGTGACCGGCAAGGGCGGCAAGCAGCGCGTGGTCCCGTTGCTCCCGATCATTCGCGAGGCGGTGGCCGATTATGTCGCCCGGTGCCCGTGGCCGCTCACCCAATCGGATCCGCTGTTCCGCGGGGCAAAGGGCGGCGCACTGTCACAGGGCGTGCTGCAGAAGGCGACCGCGCGGGCGCGCAGGGCGCTCGGCCTGCCCGATAGCGCCACGCCGCATGCGCTGCGCCACAGCTTCGCCACGCATCTGCTGGGTGCCGGGGCTGATCTCAGGAGCCTGCAGGAACTGCTGGGCCATGCCAGCCTGGGATCGACGCAGATCTATACCAAGGTCGATGCGGCCACCTTGCTCGATACCTATCGCAAGGCCCATCCGCGCGAACAGGACTAGCGTTCGGCGCGCGGTTTCCAGGTCACGACCCGCCACGCATAGCCAGCCAGCGTCAGACCGAGCAGGCCGAGGGTGATCCAGCCGAGCACCTCTTGCGATTCGGCGAGCCATACCGCCAGCCGCCGTCCGCTCTCGACCAGCAGCAGGTTCCAGATGAAGGCCCCGGCAAAGGTGAAGCCGAGGAACCGCCACAGCCCCATATGCGCTAGTCCCGCCGGCAGCGAGATCATCGTGCGAAACACCGGGGTGAAGCGGAACACGAAGACGACCCAGGGCCCGTGCCGCTGGAAGAACCCCTGCGCGCGTTCGACATCCTGCCACTCCATCGTCAGCCAGCGCGCCCAGCGGTTGACGAAGGGTTCGAGCCGCGTGCGCCCCCAGTGGTCGCCCAGCCAGTACCAGACGTAATTGCCCGCGGTCGAACCGACCGTGCCGACGATCATCAGCGGCCAGAAATCCATCGTTCCGCGCGATACCGCGACCCCGCCCAGCCCCATGATCACTTCGGACGGGATCGGCGGGAAGATGTTCTCGACTGCCATGAGCAGGAAAATGCCCAGCAGCCCGCCCTGCTCGATCGCGCGGAGAATAAATTCGTGCATAGGTGCCCTAACGGCCCGGCCGCGCCAACGGTCCTACATCGCCGCGTGGCGGCGTTCGATGGCATCCCAGATCAGGCCCGCGCTGTCGGTCCCGTTGAACTTGTCGATCGCGACGATGCCGGTGGGCGAGGTGACGTTGATCTCGGTCAGCCATTTGCCTCCGATCACGTCGATGCCGACGAAGACCAGCCCGCGCCGTTCTAGCTCGGGGCCCATCGCCGCGCAGATTTCTTCCTCGCGCGCGGTCAGCGTCGCCGCTTCCGCATGGCCGCCCTGCGCAAGGTTCGAACGGAACTCGCCTTCACCCGGGAAGCGATTGATCGCGCCGACGAATTTGCCATCGACCAGCACGATCCGCTTGTCGCCTTCGCTGACTTCGGGGAGGAACGGCTGGACCATGTGCGGTTCGGGCCAGGTCTGGTCGAACACTTCGGACAGCGCGGACAGGTTGGTGCCCTGCTCGTCGATGCGGAAGATCGCCTTCCCGCCATTGCCATGCAGCGGCTTCACCACCACCGAACCGTGGCGTTTCTGGAAGTCGCGCAGATCGTCGAGATGCCGCGCGACCAGCGTCGGCGGCATGAACCGCGCGTAATCGAGCACGAACATCTTTTCCGGTGCGTTGACCACTTCGCGCGGATCGTTCGCCACCAGCGTGGTGCCCTTGAGCCGGTCGAGCAGCAGCGCAGCGCTGATATAGCCAAGATGGAACGGCGGATCCTGCCGCATCAGCACAACGTCGATATCCTGCGCCAGATCGATCCGGCGCCGTTCCCCGACGGTGTAATGGTCGCCCTCGACCCGCTGGACCGTCACCGGCGCGGCATGCGCGGTGATCCGCCCGCGGGGCGTGCCGTCGCTTTCATAGGCCAGGCTGGTGACATCGTAATGCCACAGCTCGTGGCCGCGTGCCTGCGCGGATAGCATCAGCGCAAACGAACTGTCGCCCGCGATCCTGATGCTTTCGAGCGGGTCCATCTGGATGGCAACGCGGAGCGACATGCACTTACCTTTCGCTTGGCGTGTCCGGGCGTCGCCGGGCACGGTAGGGAATTCCGGCTGGCCCGCTCACCACCGGCTGCGCACCGGACGCGCAAGCGGAGCTCAGGGCTGCCATGCGTTGGCGATGTGGCGAGGGAAGCTGCCCGGTGCAAGCAGGATCACGTCGAGCCGGATATCTTCGCCGCTTCCGGCATAGCGATGCGCTACCGCTTCCACGGCGGCAGCCACGCGCGACAGCCGGTGTTCGTCGACCGCATGATCGAGATCGGCGAGCCGGCGGCGCCACTTCACTTCGACGAAGGCGATCACCCCGCCTCTTCTGGCGACGATGTCGATCTCGCCCGCCGGTGTCTTGACCCGCCGGTCGAGGATTTGCCAGCCTTTGGCCCTGAGCCAGACCGCAGCGCGGGTTTCGCCGTCGCGGCCGCGTTTCTCGGCCAGCCTGCGCGTCATTCGGAACGCAGTTCCAGCGCCCTGGCGTAGAGTTCCTTGCGATCGAGCCCGGTCGCTTTCGCCACTTGCCCCGCGGCCTGCGACGGCTTGAGCGTGCGCAGTGCATCGGCGAGCAGTTGTTCGGCGTATTCGGGGCTGGCCACGCGCTCGGGCGGCGGCCCGACCAGCAGCACGATCTCGCCCTTCGGGGGATGCGCCTCGTAATAGGCGATCAGGCCGTGCGGCAGGCCGGGGCGAAGTTCCTCGTGCAGCTTGGTCAGCTCGCGCGCCACGGCGACATTGCGGTTGGGCAGCGCCTCGGCGATGGCAGCCAGCGACTTGGTCAGTCGCGGTGCGGTTTCATAGAACACCAGCGTCGTGTCGACATCGGCCAGTTCCTCCAGCGTTTCGCGCCGCGCCTTGTCCTTGTTCGGCAGGAAGCCGGCGAAGAGGAAGCGGTCGTTGGGCAGTCCGCTGAGCGCGAGCGCCGTGACCGCGGCGCAGGCGCCGGGCAGCGCGGTCACCGGAATACCCTCGGCGCGGCAGTCGTTGACGAGGCGATAGCCGGGATCGGAAACCATCGGCGTGCCCGCATCGCTGACCAGCGCGACCGCGCGATCGCGCATCGATTCGACCAACCGGGTGCGGTCGCGGTGTTCGCTGTGGTCGTCATAGCGCCACATCGGCTTCGATATCCCCAGATGCTTGAGCAGCTTGCCGGTGACGCGCGTATCCTCGCACGCGACCCCGTCGCAGCGGCGCAGCACGTCGACCGCGCGCAATGTGATATCCCCTAGGTTGCCGATCGGGGTGGCGACGATATAGAGCCCGGGTGTAAGGGCATTTTCGGGAGGGGGCGCATCTGTCACCACCCTCCTTTGAACCAAGAATGAGGGACGCGGCAAGATGAAGCGCTGGACTATCGACCGCCGGGCAATGGTAACCGTGGGGCTGGCCGCCCTGCTGGGGGCCTGTTCGGTCATTCCCAAGGGCGCCGACCGCGCCGGACCGGTGGTCACCACGCCGACCCCCGAACCGACCCAGAGCCTGCCGAGCGACGAAACGCGCCACCGCATCGCGCTACTGGTACCGATGTCGGGCACCAACGGCGCCGTGGGCCAGTCGATCGCCAACGCCACCACCATGGCCCTGCTCGACACCAATGCCAGCAATCTGCGGATTACCAGCTACGATACCGCCAAGGGCCCCGAAGCGGCAGCGCGCCAGGCGATCGCCGAGGGCAACAAGCTGATCCTCGGCCCGCTGCTCGGGTCGAACATCCCGTCGATCACCGCCACGGCGCGGGCGGCGGACGTCCCGGTCATTTCCTTCTCGAACGATACCGGGGCGGCCGGACCCGACGTGCTGATCATGGGGCACATTCCCGAGCAGTCGATCATGCGCACCGTGCAATATGCGCGCAGCCGCGGATCGCAGAATTTCGCCATCATCGCTCCCGATGGCGAATATGGCGCCCGTGCCGAGGAGGCCGCCCGCCGCGCGGTGGCGGCCTATGGCGGCACCATGGTGTGGACCGAACGCTACGCCCGCGGCAATACGTCGATCGTCAGCGCCGCCGAACGGCTCAAGGCGCATGGCGGGTACGACACAGTGCTGATCGCCGACGGCGCGCGTCTTGCGGCGCAGGCAGCCGGCGTGCTCAAGCCGCGTGCCGGCGGCACACCGCAATTGCTCGGCACCGAATTGTGGAGCGGCGAAGGCTCGGTAACGCGGGCCTCCGCGCTGCGCGGGGCGCTGTTCTCGGCCGTGTCCGACAATCGCTACAAGCGGTTCGTCGACAGTTACGAGGCGCGCTTCGGCAGCCAGCCCTATCGCATCGCCACGCTCGGCTATGACGCGGTGTTGCTGACGCTGCGCGTGGCGCGCGACTGGCGCGTCGGCCGCGATTTCCCCGACCGGGCGCTGCGCAGCGAGGACGGTTTCCTCGGTCTCGACGGCGCCTTCCGCTTCGGCCCCAACGGCCTCGTCGAACGCGCCTTCGAGGTCCGCGAGGTCCGTGACGGTGCGGTTGTGGTGGTCGAGAACGCCCCGGCCCGTTTCTGACCTCGGTCCCGTCCCGATGGACGCGGCCCGCGCGCCCCGGCCTCGGTACGGTGGGTAAATCCGGCCGCGCCGCTTGTAAGGCAGCGGCCTAGAGCGGTATTCCTGCAGCATGTCCGACGATCTGTTCGAAAACACGCCCACGTCCAGCGGCGATTACGACGCTTCCTCGATCGAGGTCCTCGAGGGGCTCGAACCTGTCCGGCGGCGTCCGGGCATGTATATCGGCGGGACCGACGACCGCGCGCTGCACCATCTCGTGGCCGAAGTGCTCGACAACGCGATGGACGAAGCCGTAGCCGGGCACGCGACACGGATCGAACTGCGGCTCGAGGAAGGCAATCGCGTCGTCGTCAGCGACAACGGGCGCGGCATCCCGGTGGGTGAACATCCCAAATATCCGGGCAAGTCGACGCTCGAGGTTATCCTCTCGACACTACACTCGGGCGGCAAGTTCTCGGGCAAGGCCTATGCCACCAGCGGCGGCCTGCATGGCGTCGGCGTATCGGTGGTGAACGCGCTGTCGAGCGATACGCGCGTCGAAGTGGCACGCGACAAGCAACTCTACGCACAGAAATTCTCACGCGGCGAAACGCTCGGGCCGATCGAACAGCTCGGCCCTACCCCCAACCGCCGCGGAACCACGGTCAGCTTCGTGCCCGACACCGAGATTTTCGGCGACCGGCAGTTCAATCCGAAGAAGCTGTTCAAGCTGGCGCGCTCGAAAGCCTATCTCTTCGCGGGGGTCGAAATCCGCTGGAAATGCGCCCCCAGCCTGACCAGCGACGATGTCCCCGCCGAAGCGGTGTTCAAATTTCCCGGCGGCCTTGCGGACCACCTGGCCGAACAGCTCGGCGGTCGCGAATGCGTCACCGCGCAGCCCTTTGCCGGCACGCAGGATTTTCCCGATGAGGCCGGGCGCGTCGAATGGGCGATCGCCTGGCCGCTCTATTCGGATGGGTCGACCAGCTGGTATTGCAACACCGTGCCCACCCCTGACGGCGGAACGCACGAACAGGGCCTGCGCGCTGCGCTGACCAAGGCCCTGCGCGCCTTCGGCGAGCTGACCGGCGCGAAGAAGGCGAAGGACCTGACCGCCGACGATGTCATGGTGGGTGCCGAAGTCATGCTCTCGGTTTTCATCCGCGATCCGCAATTCCAGAGTCAGACCAAGGACCGGCTGACCTCGCCCGAAGCGGCACGGCTGGTCGAGAACGCAGTCCGCGACCATTTCGATCATTTCCTGTCGGACAATATGGACCGCGGCAAGGCGCTGCTCGGCCAGGTCATGGAGCGCATGGACGAGCGCCTGCGGCGCAAGCAGGAACGCGAGATCAAGCGCAAGACCGCGACCAATGCCAAGAAGCTGCGCCTGCCCGGGAAGCTGACCGATTGTTCCGGCGAAGGCGAAGGCGAGACCGAACTGTTCATCGTCGAAGGCGATTCTGCGGGCGGCAGCGCCAAGCAGGCGCGCAACCGCAAGACGCAGGCGATCCTGCCGATCCGCGGCAAGATCCTCAACGTGGCCAGCGCCACGGCGGACAAGATCCGCGCCAACAGCGAGATCGCCGACCTGACGCTGGCGATGGGCTGCGGCACGCGCAAGGATTGCGAGCCGGAAAACCTGCGCTACGATCGCATCATCATCATGACCGACGCCGATGTCGACGGTGCGCATATCGCCACGCTGTTGATGACCTTTTTCTTCCAGGAAATGACCGAAGTGGTGCGCGGCGGGCATCTCTACCTCGCGCAGCCCCCGCTCTATCGCCTGACCGCGGGCAAGGAGAGCCGCTATGCCCGCGACGACGAACATCGCGCCGAACTCGAGGCCACCGTGTTCAAGGGCAAGAAAGTCGATGTCGGCCGCTTCAAGGGGCTCGGCGAGATGAACCCCGCCCAGCTGCGCGAAACCACGATGGACCCGGAGACCCGCAGCCTGATCCGCATCACCCTGCCCGCTGAGTTCGAACAGCGCGCGGTGGTCAAGGAGCTGGTGGACCAGCTGATGGGCCGCAACCCCGAACACCGGTTCAACTTCATCCAGAACAATGCCGGCGACATGGACCGCGAGATGATCGACGCCTAGTCGGTGCTTTCGGTATGCACGTGCAGCTCGCCTTCGAGCGTGCGGTGGACCGGGCATTTATCGGCGATTTCGATGATCCGGCGGCGCTGGTCTGCATCCAGCGCGTCGCCGTGCACTGCAATCCGCCGGTTGAGCGCCTGCATCTTGGTGCCTTCCGCCATGGCTTCGGCATGGTCGCAGCGATCCGCGTGGTTGCGCTCATGCGTGACTTCAACGGTCACGCCCTCGAGCGGCCAACCCTTGCGGTCGGCATACATCTTCATTGTCATCGCGGTACAGGTACCCAGCGCCGCGTTGAGCAGGTCATAGGGCGTCGGGCCGCTGTCGTCGCCGCCATAGCTGCGCGGTTCATCGGCCACGAAGCTGTGGTTCGAGGTATGCACTTCGGTCCCGAACTTGCCGTGGCCGGTCTTGGCGACGATCCCTTCTTCGGGCAGCGGCCAGTCGTCGCGCAGCGGGAGATAGCGCTTGGCCCAAGCGGCGATCATGCCAGCTGCGAATTCTGCCGACTGACGGTCGAGCAGCAGGTGGTCGGCGCCTTCGAGGCTGACGAAGCTCTTGGGATGCCGTGCCGCGCCGAACAGCGCACTGGCATTCTCGATACCGACGATATCGTCCGTCGGCGAATGGAGGAACAGCAAGGGGCAACGCAGCTTGCCGACTTCCTCGCGCAGGTCGATCGCCTCCACCCGCTCGATGAATTCGCGGCTGAGCGAGAAATCGCGGCCACCGATCGTGACCGGCCCTTCCCCCTGCTCGCGGATGGCGTCGATATCGCCTTCGATCCGGGCCAGCACATGCGGCACATCGCTGGGCGCGCCGATGCTGGCGATCGCGGCGACCTTGTCGAATCCCAGATCGTCTGCCGCAGCGAGCACCGCCGCCCCGCCGAGGCTGTGCCCGACCAGCAGGACGGGCTGCGCAAACCGGTGCAGCAGGTCCTCGGCCGCAGCGACCAGGTCGGCGACATCGGTGGCGAAACCGGCACGGCCAAAGTCGCCTTCACTGCCGCCCAGCCCGGTGAAGTCGAACCGCAGACAGGCAATGCCTTCACGCGACAACGCGCGCGCCACGCTGACCGCCGCGCGGCTCTGCTTGGTGCAGGTGAAGCAATGCGCGAACAGCGCCGCCCCGCGCACCAGCCCGGTCGGCATTTCCAGCGAGCCGGTCAGCTCGTGCCCCGCATCAGTGGCGATCGTGATCGTTTCGGTAGGCATGCAATCTCCCTCGCGTCTGAACCCATAACGCCCCCTTGCACGAGCGGTGCCCGGCCCCTAACGCTAACGTAAAGTTGCAAGGGAAAACCGATGACAGAACCGACCCGTTTTGAAGGCACCAAATCCTATATCGCGACCGACGACCTCAAGGTCGCGGTCAATGCCGCTGTTACGCTAAGGCGTCCGCTGCTGGTCAAGGGCGAGCCGGGAACGGGCAAGACGGTTCTGGCGCACGAGATTTCCAAGGCGCTCGACGCACCGCTGATCGAATGGAACGTCAAGTCGACCACCAAGGCGCAGCAGGGCCTTTACGAATATGACGCGGTGGCCCGCCTGCGCGACGGCCAGCTCGGTGACGAGCGCGTCCATGACATTTCGAACTACATCCGGCGCGGCAAGCTGTGGGAAGCCTTCACTTCCGAAAAGCTGCCCGTGCTGCTGATCGACGAGATCGACAAGGCCGATATCGAGTTCCCCAACGACCTGTTGCAGGAACTCGATCGCATGAGTTTCGACGTCTACGAAACGCATGAGCGGATCGAGGCGAAGGAACGCCCGATCGTGGTCATCACCTCGAACAACGAGAAGGAACTGCCCGACGCCTTCCTGCGCCGCTGCTTCTTCCATTACATCAAGTTCCCCGACACCGAGACGATGCGCGACATCATCGAAGTCCACTTCCCCGGCGTGCAGAAGAGCCTGGTGACCAAGGCGATGGAAGTGTTCTACGAAATCCGCGAAGTGCCGGGTCTGAAGAAGAAGCCCTCGACCAGCGAACTGCTCGACTGGCTCAAGCTACTGCTCAACGAGGACATGCCGCTCGAAGTGCTGCAGGATGCCAACCCCAACGCCGCGATCCCCCCGCTGCACGGCGCGCTGCTGAAGAATGAACAGGACATCATGATGTTCGAACGGCTTGCCTTCATGGCCCGCCGCCAGAGCTGATCGCGCACAGCGAAATACGCATGTGAAAGGGGCGCGGACCGGATATGGTTCGCGCCCCTTTTCGCGTCTGGAAAGCCGCCGTCAGTTGAAGCTGTACGCCAGTTCGAAATCGCCCCAGCGGCGGCCGTTGATAACCAGCGGGACATAGACATTGCGCACGACGACATAGTTCCGGCCGTCGCCTTCCTGCCGGTACACCGCCATCATGTAGGGATCGGTCTGGCTCTTGGCCTTCTTGTCGATCGCATAGAGCATGACGCGCCCGTTGCGGCAATAGGTCGTATCATGCGTGACATCGCCGGTCGGGGCGCGGCAGCGATCGGTGATATGCGTCGGCAGGAAGCCGTTCATATCCGCTTCCGAACACATCAGGATCGGCCCGCCCTGCGCGACCACGCGGTCGTTGATCGGGCGCCAGTTCGCATCGGCCCAATCGCTCAGTGCGGTGCGGTACTGTTCGGGGTTGGTGCCGGGGACGTATTGGTAATCGCGGTCGAACAGCTGGTCCATGCTGAGCGATCCGTCGGCAATCGCGGCTTCGGCGACGCCGGCGACTTCCGCGGCGAAACGGCGCGCCTGTTCGACCATCCGGCTGTCGTCGGGCGAAAGGTCCGCCTTGACCAGCTGGTCGAACATCTCACTCGCGGTCATTTCCAGATCCTCGATCCGGGCATGCGCCGTACCGAGCTTGGTTTCGTTGACCGTGACCGCCTCGTCGAAATCGTCGAGCACGCCCTGCACGCGGTGGACATGCCCCGAAATGGTGGCAGTGTTGCGGGCGATCAGGTCCTGCTGGCCGTCGACCTCGAGCAGCAGTTCGGTGACGCTGCGCATGGTATCCTCGATCGAGCCGACCGAGTTCTTCGCCTGGCTGCTCGCTTCCGCGCCGCTTTCGATCTTCTCGATCACCTGACCCGCTTCGTTGCCGAGCGTATCGATCGTCCGGCCGATCTCCTCGGTTGCCTTGCGGGTCTGGCTGGCAAGCGATTTCACCTCATTGGCGACGACCGCGAAAGTGCGGCCCTGCTCGCCCGCGCGCATCGCCTCGATCGTCGCATTGAGCGCGAGGATGTTGGTCGTCTCGGCGATCTGGTCGATCTCCTGGCTGGAGCGGCGCACCTGGTCCATCGCCGCGGCAAATCCGGTGACATGCTGGGTCAGCGTTTCGACGAGGCTGAGCAGATTGCCGATCTCGTTCAGCGAGTTGTTGATCATCGTCGAACCGTGCCTGAGCCGTTCGATCGCGCGTTCGGAGAGCAGCCGGGCCTCGTCGCTCGCTTCGAGCACCTTGCGCTGATCTTCGTCGAGCGTCCGCACGGTGCCCTGCAACTCGCCATATTCGCTGCGCAGGTGGCCGAACGAATCGATCACGCCCTGGACGATACCCGCCACATCGGAACAGCCGACAGTGACCTTGCCGCAGGCGGCCGGAATTTGATCGAGAGCGGACGCGCCGCCCTTGTCGATCGCGCTGAGTTCCATGTGCTTACGACCCCCTTATTCGTCTTGATCAGCGAGGTTTAGGCGCTGATGGTTAGTGGAGGGTAAAAATCGGTTGCGATTCACACACTGGTGCACGCGCTCCACACGCGCTAAGCCGTTCGGCATGTTCTTCAATTTCGTCGACGAGCTTCGCTCTGCGGGCATTTCCGCAAGCTTCAAGGAACACCTCACGCTGATCGAGGCGCTCGACCGCGACGTGATCGAGCAATCGCCCGAGGCCTTCTACTATCTCAGCCGGGCGACCTTCGTGAAGGACGAAGGGCTGATCGACCGGTTCGACCAGGTGTTCCAGAAAGTCTTCAAGGGCATCCTCAGCGATTACGGGCAGGACCCCGTGGATGTCCCCGAAGACTGGCTGAAGGCGGTGGCCGAGAAGTTCCTGTCCGAAGAGGAGATGGAAAAAATCAAGGCCCTGGGCGATTGGGACGAGATCATGGAGACGCTCAAGAAGCGCCTCGAGGAACAGGAAAAACGCCACCAGGGCGGCAACAAGTGGATCGGCACGGGCGGGACATCGCCCTTCGGCAATTCGGGCTACAACCCCGAGGGCGTGCGGATCGGCGGGGAAAGCAAGCACAAGCGTGCGGTCAAGGTGTGGGAAAAGCGCGAGTTCAAGAACCTCGACAACACCAAGGAACTGGGCACGCGCAACATCAAGATGGCCCTGCGGCGCCTGCGCCGCTTTGCCCGCGAAGGCGCCGCCGACGAGCTCGACCTCGATGCGACGATCGAGGGCACGGCCAAGCAGGGCTGGCTCGACATCCGCATGCGGCCCGAACGGCACAATGCGGTCAAGCTGCTGCTGTTCCTCGACGTCGGCGGGTCGATGGATCCCTTCATCAAGGTGACCGAGGAACTGTTCAGCGCGGCCACGGCGGAATTCAAGAATCTCGAATTCTTCTACTTCCACAACTGCCTGTATGAAGGCGTGTGGAAGGACAACCGCCGGCGCTGGCAGGAACGCACCAAGACCTGGGACGTGCTCCACAAATACGGGCACGACTACAAGATCGTGTTTGTCGGCGATGCGGCGATGAGCCCCTATGAGATCACCCATCCGGGCGGTAGCGTCGAGCATATGAACGAGGAAGCCGGCGCCACTTGGATGCAGCGCGTGACCAGTACTTATCCGGCTACCGTGTGGCTCAACCCGGTGCCCGAAAAGCAGTGGAGCTATTCGCAGTCGACCAAGGTGATGAAACAGCTGGTCAACGACCGCATGTATCCGCTGACGCTCGACGGGCTCGACGACGCGATGCGCGAACTGAGCCGCAAGACCGGGGCATGAGAAAACCCCGGGCGTTGGTTGCGCCCGGGGTCGTTGCTTCCAGCGGGTAGCGGGCCACGCGGCCCGCCCCGGCTAGTCCTTCTGATCGAGTTCCTCATTGAGGCGCAGCGAACAGCGCCAGAAGAAGAACGCCGGCAGCAGCCCGAGGAACGTCGCGCCGTAAAGCACGTAGCGCACGCTTTCCTCGCCATAGGCGGGCTGCAGCAGATCGGACATCATCCCGAAGAACAGCGGTCCCAGCCCCAGCCCGATGAGGTTCTGGAAGAACAGCAGCACGGCGGCCGCGATCGCCCGGGCACGCAGCGGCACGAGGCCCTGCACGCTCGAATAGGTGGGGCCGTAATAGAGCGAATTGCAGATCGTCGGGACGATCAGCAGGAACAGCGCCAGCAGCCAGTTGTCGGTCATGAAGGCCAGCAGCGCGAAGGGGATCGTCACCACCATGCCCACCGCGGGCGCGGTGAGCACATGGCGGCGGTTCTTGGCGCCCCAGCGATCGGCGATATAGCCGCCCAGGACCGTGCCGGCGATGCCCGCCCCGCCATTGACCAGCCCGAACCACAGCCCGGTTTCACCCGGGGTCAGCCCATGCGTGCGCTGGAAGAAGATCGTGATCCAGGTCACCTTGCCGTAGGCGAGGAAGGCCGCGGCCGAACCTGCCGCCACCAGCAGGACGAAAGCGCGCGAGCTGAACATTGCCTTGAGCGCGACCTTCATCGGCATCTGTTCGGCCGACTGCTGCGTACCGGCCTGCATCATCCCGGTGCGGCGGGGGTCCTTCAGATAGGTGAAGACGACCACGGCCAGCGCAATGCCGGGAAGCCCGACGATCAGGAAGGCGTTGCGCCACCCGACCGAATCGGCAAGCAGGCCGCCGATCAGCATGCCCAGCAGTGTGCCGATGGGGATGCCGAGCGCGTAGAAGGCCAGCGCGGAGGAGCGCTTGGATGGTTCGACCATATCCGCGATCAGCGAATGCGCAGGCGGCGTGCAACCCGCCTCGCCCACGCCCACGCCGATCCGCGCCAGCAGCAGCTGGATGAAATTCTGCGCCAGTCCGCACAAGGCGGTCATGGCCGACCAGATCGCCAGCGCACCGCCGATCAGCCATGGCCGGTTGGTGGTCGAGCGATCCGAGAAACGCGCGATCGGCAGGCCGAGGATCGTGTAGAACAGTGCGAAGGCCAGGCCCGTCATCAGGCCGATCTGCGTATCGCTCAGACCCAGTTCGAGCCGGATCGGCTCGGCCAGGATGTTGACGATCTGCCGATCGATGAAATTGAAGATGTAAACTATCAGAAGGATCCACAGGGTAACCCTGACCGATCCACCAGTCTGCCGTGCTGCCGCAGTCGCCATTATAACCTCTCCCGAAGCGCGGGTATGCCCGTCACTTTCAAGTAGGCTCGCCTTCCCGGGGCCTTAGGTCAAGACCATTGATCGAAAATCGAACTTGCGGTCGGGTAGAAAAGTTTGCCGCTGTCCAACCCTGCGACCGCGTACGGACGGCCGGTGCCGCCCTACCGGTCAGTTGTAGGCCAGATGCGCTGCGATCGATTCGCGCCAGGCGGCTTCGTCCGCGCTGGCGACCCGGTCGAGATCGTCGGGAACGGCTTCACTGTCGTCGACCCATTCGCGCAGCACCGAACCCCCGTTGATCACATCGATCGCCAGGCGGTCGAGTTCGTATTCGTAAGGGAAATCGCGCCAGATCGGATAGTCGGAATAGAGAGCGCGGATGGCCTTGAAGGCCAGCGCCTGCAATCGCCACGGGCGGAACGCGTGGTGATCGTAGAACTTGCCCTCGGCATGGATCATCAGCCCGTTGCACAGCGCGCCCGCGTGCTTGTGGAAAGTCGGTTCGAACCAGCATTCGCGAAGCGCCGAACCGCGCATCCAGACCGGGGCCAGACGATGCATTTCGGCCAGCACTGCCTTGGCATCCACGTCGGGCGCCCCGAACAGGACTTCCAGCGGCCGGGTCGTCCCCCGGCCCTCGCTCAGCGTGGTGCCTTCGAGCATGACGGTGCCGGCATAGGCCCGCGCCATGTTAAGGCTGGCCGCATTGGGGCTCGGATTGATCCAGATGCGGCTTTCGGGCCAGCCATAGCCGGGGGCACGGCCGGGCGACCAGCCCTGCATCTCGATCACCTGCAGATCCACGTCGAGCTTGAAATGCGCGACGAACCAGCGCGCCATTTCGCCCATGGTTAGCCCGTGACGCATCACCATCGGCGCGGCTCCGACGAAGCTCTCCTGACCGGGTTCGAGCAGGGTTCCTTCCACCGGCCCACCGGCAGGATTCGGGCGGTCGAGCACCCATACCGACTTGCCCGTCTTCGCCGCCTCCTCGAGCAGATACAGCAGCGTGGTGACGAAGGTGTAGATCCGGCAGCCGAGGTCCTGCAGGTCGAACAGGAAGACGTCGGCGCTGTCCATCATCTGCGCGGTGGGGCGCCGTACTTCGCCGTAGAGGCTGAAAACGGGAATGCCGTAGTGCGGATCGACCTCGTCCCCGGTCTCTACCATGTTGTCCTGCTTGTCGCCCTTGAGCCCGTGCTGCGGACCGAAGGCGGAGGTCACATTGACCCCGCGGTCGATCAGCGCGTCGAGCGAATGCGTGAGGCCCGCGGTTACCGAGGCTGGATGCGCGACCAGCGCGACCCGGCGCCCTTCCAGCGGCTTGCGCAGTTGCTCTTCCGTGACGAGCCGATCGATGCCGAATTTCATGGCGCGCTAGCTGCCCCAAGCCGCGCGGTGAAGCAAGACGGATCGTGGAAATCGGGCGCCTCTCTGCCATGAGCGAGCGCCCAGTAGCTCTTGTGCCCGCCGGTCTCCTCGATCACGCAGCTGATGCCCATCGCGCATTCCGGCTGCGGCAGCCCCGCGGCGGGCAGCGCGGCATCGAAGATCGCGAACTTGCCGCCCGGGCGCATCGTGCAGACCGCATCGCGGGGCATCGGCCATTCGCTCATGCCGTCGCGCGGGGCCGAGAAGCGGTAGGCATTCCAGCGCTCGGAGGGCGACAGATTGAACTCGTGATAGGCGGTGTCCCCATCGGGCCGCAGGAAGAGCTCGAAGCAGGTGGTCTGCCACAGTCCGTCGGCGCGTCCCTTGCCGGCAAATCCGGGGAGGACGAGATCATGCGCAGCCTCGATCCGCCAGCGCAGCGTCAGCCAGTTGGCATCGTGCGCGGTCACGCGCGCCTCCACCGCCGTTACCCCCAGTGCAGGGCATGCCGGATGCGGTTCCAATCGATAGATTTGCATGCCGCCCCTTACCTGCTAGCGCGCGCCTCGTCATGAACAACTATACGTCCGAACTCATGCGCGTGCTCGACGAGCGCGGCTATATCCACCAGGTCACCGATGCCGCAGGGCTCGATGCGCTTGCCGCCAGGCAGATCGTCCCCGGCTATATCGGTTTCGATGCCACCGCGCCGTCGCTCCACATCGGCAGCCTCGTCCAGATCATGATGCTGCGCCGCCTCCAGCAGGCGGGCCACAAGCCGATCGTGCTGATGGGCGGCGGGACCACGCGGATCGGCGATCCGACCGGCCGCGACAAAAGTCGCAAGATGCTCACCGACGAGACGATCGCAGCCAATATCGAGGGGATCCGCACCGTCTTCGAACGGTTGCTGACCTTCGGCGAGGGGCCGACCGATGCAGTCATGGTCGACAACCAGGACTGGCTGGGCGAACTTGGCTATATCGAGATGCTGCAGAAGGTCGGCACGCATTTCACCGTCAACCGGATGCTGACTTTCGATTCGGTGCGGCTGCGGCTCGAGCGCGAGCAGCCGATGACCTTTCTCGAATTCAACTACATGATCCTGCAGGGATACGACTTCCGTCACCTGGCGCAGGACATGGGCGTACGGCTGCAGATGGGCGGCAGCGACCAGTGGGGCAATATCGTCAACGGGATGGAGCTCGGCCGCCGGATGGATGGCAGCGAGCTGTTCGGCCTGACCACGCCGCTGCTGACCACCGCCGATGGCGGCAAGATGGGCAAGACCGCCTCGGGCGCGGTCTGGCTCAACGAAGCGCAGCTGCCGAATTACGACTTCTGGCAATACTGGCGCAATGTCGACGACCGCGACGTGGGCCGCTTCCTGCGGCTGTTCACCGACCTCGACCTGGCTGAAATCGCCCGGCTCGAAGCGCTCGAAGGCGCGCAGATCAACGAAGCCAAGACGGTTCTTGCCAATGAAGTAACCACGCTCGTTCGGGGTGCGGAAGCAGCCCGGCTCGCCGAGCGCACCGCGGCCGAGACCTTCGCCGGCGGCGGCGCGGGCAGCGATCTGCCGACGCTTGCTGTGGGCGCGGAAGGCATGCGGATCGGCGCGGTGCTCACCGAGCTCGGCTTCACCGCTTCGAACGGCGAGGCCAAGCGAAAGCTGGCCGAAGGCGCGGTCAAGCTCGACGGGGCAGTGATCACCGAACCGGGGCATCTGGTAACGGTCGCGCAAGGCAGCGAATGCAAGCTCAGCCTGGGCAAGAAGAAGCACGCAATCATCCGCGCGCAATAAGCGGCGAAGCGAGCATCAGGAACGTCGAAAGGCCCCGATTGTTTACCATTTGGAAGACTTTTCCGCGCATAGTATATTTCGTCTTAAGCACTTCAAAGGGAACGCCAGCATGACTGTCGGAGCACAACTGAGCGTAACCGACCAGCGCCGGATGGCGCGTCATCCGGTCGACCATCCCGTCATCGCCGAACATTTCGGAAAAGGCGACGTGCACCTGCATATCGCCAACGTCTCCTCCAACGGCTTCATGATCGACAATGCGGAAGACATCGCCCGCGGCGAACGCGTGATCGTGCGCTTGCCGGTCATCGGCCGGATCGAAGCCTATTGCATCTGGATCCGCGACAACCGCGCCGGCTTCCAGTTCGAACGGATCATCCGGGTCGACGATTTCCTGGCGATGATCGACACGCTGCAGCCCAATCCGCGGCTGCGCAAGCTGCGCTGATTTCCAACCGCTTCTTCTAGAACGACAAGCAGGCCCGTCTTCACAACCGAAGGCGGGCCTGCCATGCGTCCGGGGTGAACGACACAAGCAAGCTTTCCCCCGACGCATCGCCCCTCAGGATCGCGAACTTCCGCGCCTACTGGCTCAGCCGCCTGTCGATGACGCTGGCGCAATATGCGATGATGCTGATCATCGGCTGGCAGACCTACAATCTGGCACGCGACGGCGGGATGGGGGTCGGCGCGGCATCGGGCCAGCTGGCGCTGATAGGCCTGCTGCAATTCATCCCGCTGTTCCTGCTCACGCCCTTTTCCGGCTGGGCGGCGGACCATTTCGACCGGCGCAACATCGCCCGCCTGACCGTGCTTGCCCAGCTGGGCTGCGCGGGCACCCTCGCCTGGTTCACCTGGAACGAGACGCTCACGGTCACCGTATTGTTCGGCGTGGCGATCGTGCTCGGGATCGTCCGCGCGTTCAACGGCCCCGCGCTGTCCGCGCTGGCCCCCAATCTGGTACCCAAGGCGATCCTGCCCAACGCCATCGCGCTGTCGAGCATCGCCTGGCAGGTCGGGATGATCGTGGGCCCGGCGATCGGCGGCTACACCTACGCCATACTGCCCGCTCTGCCCTATATCACCGCCTTCGCGCTGTTCGCGGTATCGCTGGCGGCGCTGAGCTTCATCGGCAAGGTGCCGCAGCCAGCGCGCGCGGCGAACAGGCGCCCGATCCACCAGATGGTCGAAGGGCTGCGCTACGTGGTCCGCAACAAGATGGTGCTGGGCGCGATCACGCTCGACCTGTTCGCGGTCTTTCTCGCCGGGGCGACCGCGCTGTTCCCCGTCTATGCGCGCGATATCCTGGAGGTCGGCGAAACCGGGCTGGCGCAGCTGGCGATGGCGCCGGCAGTGGGCGCCGCGCTTACCGCGCTGTGGTTCAGCTTCCGTCCGCTCAAGACCAATGTCGGGCCCAAGATGCTGTGGGCGGTGGCGGTATTCGGACTGGCCACGGTGGTCTTCGGGCTCTCCAAGACGATGCCGCTCAGCCTCGCCATGCTGTTCATCATCGGCGCGGCGGACATGTTCAGCGTCTATATCCGCCAGTCGCTGATCCAGCTGCACACGCCCGACGACAAGCGCGGGCGCGTGTCCTCGGTCAGCCTGCTGACGATCAGCGCGTCGAACGAATTCGGCGATTTCTTCTCGGGCAGCCTCGCCTTCCTGTTCGGCCCGGTGATCGCGGTGGTCGGCGGCGGGGTCGGCGCGATCGCCACGGTCGCGCTGTGGTCGCGAATTTTTCCCGTCCTGCGGACAACGCGGACCTTTGACCCGCCTGACGAATTGTTAGACACTCCCCCCGAAGAGAAATTGCAGGAGCAGATGCCATGAAAGCCGACTCCGTCCTCGCCACGATCGGCGATACCGCCCACATTCGCCTGTCGCGCCTGTTCCCCGACCACGAGGTCTGGGTGAAGAACGAGCGCGCCAATCCGGGGGGTTCGATCAAGGATCGCATCGGCCTCGCGATGATCGAGGATGCCGAAGCGGCGGGCAAGCTCAAGCCCGGCGGCACAATCGTCGAACCCACCAGCGGCAACACCGGGATCGGCCTGGCGATGACTGCCGCGGTCAAGGGTTACAAACTGGTGCTGGTCATGCCCGAAAGCATGAGCGTCGAACGCCGCCGGCTGATGCTCGCCTATGGCGCGACCTTCGACCTGACGCCCAAGGAAAAGGGCATGAAGGGCGCGATCGAACGCGCGCAGGAACTGGTCGAACAGACCGAAGGCGCCTGGATGCCCAGCCAGTTCGACAATGAAAGCAACTGGAAGGTCCACGCGCGCACCACTGCCAAGGAAATCCTCGACGATTTCGCCGATACGCCGATCGATGCGATGATCACCGGGGTCGGCACCGGCGGGCACCTGACCGGCTGCGCCGAAGTGCTCAAGCAGAGCTGGAGCGCGATGAAAGCCTATGCGGTCGAACCGCAGGGCTCGCCGGTCATCAGCGGCGGCCAGCCCGGCCCGCACCCGATCCAGGGCATCGGCGCCGGCTTCGTCCCCGACAATCTGCACACTCAGGCAATCGACGGCGCGATCCAGGTCGATCCCGAGGATGCCAAGGAAATGGCCCGCCAGTGCGCTGCGAAGGAAGGCTTGCTGGTGGGTATCTCAAGCGGCGCGACATTGGCCGCAATCAAGCAGAAACTGGCCGATCTGCCTGCCGGATCGCGCGTGCTGGGCTTCAATTACGACACTGGCGAACGGTACCTGTCGGTGCCCGATTTCCTGCCCGAGTGATGCCTTTCGAGAAGGTCGGATATGAAGACGGCGCGGTCGCGCTGACCGCGCTTTACGCGCGGCCCGCCGCCCCGGCCCGCGCCGCGGTGGCGGTCTATCCGACCTTCATGAACACCACCCCCGCGGTCGAGGCGAAGGCCGCCGCACTCGTCGATGCCGGTTACGCAGTGCTGATCGGCGATTTCTACGGGCCGGAAGCCCCGTCCGATGCCGACCAAGCTTTTGCCGCCATGGGCCAGCTGCGCGGTGACCCGCCGACCATGCGCCAGCGCCTGCGCGCCACGCTCGATCTTCTGCGCCGGCTCGAACCCGATGTGCCGCAAATGGCGATCGGTTTCTGCCTCGGCGGCATGGCAGTGCTCGAAATGGCGCGCGACGGGCAGGATCTCGCTGCCGTGGTGAGCTTTCACGGCCTGCTCGAAACCGCCTTGCCCGCCGACAAGCCGATTATGCCGCGGATCCTGGTGTGCCACGGCGATGCCGATGCGCTGGTCCCCCGCAGCCAGGTCACCGGTTTCTGGGAGGAAATGGACGCGGTGGGGGCCGATTGGCATTTCCACAGCTACGGAGGCGTCGAGCATGGCTTCACCACGCCGCGCATGCGCGACGGCTCGCCCAATCCCGCCTATGACGCAAGTGCCGACCGCCAGAGCTGGGCGGCGATGCATGCGCTGTTCGACGAAGTGCTCGGATAGGGTAAGCGGCCTACCGGAA
>PVBE011514177.1_pt1 | contig 28998 bp, 24 predicted proteins | sample 1631181 | NCBI WGS metagenome assembly PVBE01 (sample SAMN08397723, study PRJNA350692) | Marine metagenome, whole genome shotgun sequencing project. | isolation source: water | place: Pacific Ocean | collected 2012-04
AATGCAGTGGCCGGCTGTGACCATGCAGGAATCAGCGTTGTATAGCGTGGCGCTGCAGCCTGTGGGCATGAGACGGCCAAAGCGATTGTCGCTAGAGGGCGTGCGATCATCAGCGCCGCAGATTCCGCAGCCGTCGCCGCGATTCTCGTGCACAGGTTCCCAAGTTGCGGTGTCAATGCTGATGGAGTTGTGTGTTTTGGGCTGGGCGATCAATTCTACACGAACCGCCTGGCCATTGAAGTAGGCGCTCGTTCCCCCCCATAAGGAGAGTGTGTGGGCATCGAGTTCCTGCACTTCCCCATCGAGAAGGCTGGTCACTCGAATGAAGGATCCGTGGGCCAAACGTGTGTTGCCAAAGTGCAATCGCACCCAAGCAGCATTCGGAACCCGCACGAGTTCATCAAAGAGCACATTGGATCCTCTGTTGGTGTTCACAAGATCGGCTGCTGACAGTCCGATCCAGCGATGCTGACCAACAGGAAAATCGAGCGTCGAATGATCCTGTTGTGCCATCGCTGGCGAAAGGATCAAACACAACACGGCCGCACTAGCGGCTCGTTTCCACACATTCAACATTTGGTCTCTCCTTCTTGATGGGTTTCCACCCACATCAAGCCTAATGCATGGCCAGCAGATGGCAAGGGCTCAACCATGCTATTTTCCTCTCCAAGACTACTTGATGCCCCTCTGGAGACCCTGATTCACATGTTTCTTTTCGCCATCGCATCTGACCCAAACCCGTACTGGGAAGTCCTAGGGCGGTTTCATCCGCTGCTACTCCACTTCCCGATCGCCTTCATTCTGGCTGCTGCTTGCATTGAACTCGTTCGGTGGCTTGCTGGCCGCCGCGACACAATGTCAGCCTCGGCTGGTTTCTGCCTGTGGGCGGGACTGGTGATGGGGGGGCTGTCGGTTTGGGCTGGCTGGCTACTGGCGGACCATAATGACATGACCGGCGACGATGTATTTTGGCATCGGTGGACAGCCATCGCGGCCATGGGCTTGCTGTCGCTTGCTGCGGTTGCGTGGGTCCTTCGCCGCATCAAAGGCCGTGACTGGGTCGCGCCGCATCTGGGACTGTTGCTGCTGTCAGCGGTCATGATTTGCGTCAGTGGACATCTGGGCGCCGAGATGGTGTGGGGTGAAGACTGGGTCTTTGAGCCATTGGAGACCAAGTCGGCCCCAGAAGTAGCTCCATCACCAGCAGCGAAAGAGAAGCAGACACCCAACACGCAGCCCAGCGAGGCAGCGAACGCTTCGACGCCATCGGTATCGACCGACACACCAGTAGCATCCAAAGCATCCAACGCGCCGCTGCCTGTGGCCACTCCAACTGACGCAGCGGTGTTATGGGCTGATGTGCAACCAATCTTCGAGCAGCACTGCGGCAAATGCCACGGCAAGACAAGGCAGAAGGCCGACCTCCAACTTGTTCCGTGGGCGGCGATCTTTGAATTTGAACCCGAAGCGTGGGCCATCACGCCAGGCGATGCTGCGGCCAGTTGGGTGCATCAACGCATCACGCTCCCTGCAGGCAATGAAGACGTGATGCCTCCAGAGGACAAGGGCGACCCGCTCAGCGCAGTACAAATCGCACGCATCGACGCGTGGATCAACCAAGGGGCGATAGGCCCCGATGGTCAGGCACCAGTTGCTCCCAAGGAGAACACACCATGATCCGGCTTGCCCTGATGACACTGCTCATTCTGCTGGGGGGGTGCGCTCCGGAAGAGTCCGATGCGATTCTGCGTCACCGGCAGGTTCGCGAAGGTGCTGCCGCGGCCAATCGCCAAGCGGCCGACCGCCTTAAGCAATCGCAAGACCACATGCGTGAGCAGCTTCGCAATGCTGGGCTGGACAATCCCTGAGGTGCCTACTGACATTGCCATCAATACCCGGGGAAGCGGTCTGTACGAGATTACCGATGATGTTGCTCGCGTTGCTGCGAAGTTCGGGGTGTCTGATGGCATCTGCGTCGTGTTTGTGCAGCACACGTCCGCGAGTCTTACGATTCAGGAGAACGCCGACCCCACGGCGCGACATGATCTAGAGGCCTGGCTCGAGCGGACGATTCGTGAGGATGACCCTAATTGGACGCACGTTTCGGAAGGTCCTGATGACATGCCCTCGCATGTGCGAGCGATGGTGACGGATGTGTCGCTGTCTATCCCGATCATGGATGGTCGTCTTGCTCTTGGAACATGGCAGGGCATCTACCTGTGTGAACACCGCCTCGCACCACACACGCGGCGCATTATCGTGTCCGTTGTTCCAGAAGGACTTGTCTCGTAAAAACAGATTCGCCGTGCGACTGTTGGTATTCATCGGAATACTGGTACTGCTCAACGCGGGCTTTGGTGTTGCTGGGGGGCGTGAGCACATTGACATTCTGGGCAGCGTGGTACTGACGCTCTGGTGGTCGCAGGCGCGGTCTCATCTCGACGGGCTGCGAAGTAAAGTTTCAGAGGCGGTCGATCAAATTATGCAAGTCTCGTTTGACGCCTTCTCGGGCGTGCGGGCCTAGTTTCTCCATCACTTCGATCAGTTCATTGAAGCGATCCTTGGCCATGGTCGGAGAGATGCCCCCGGGGTTGACCGCCACAATCCGAGCACCTCGCGGGGGTGCGACCCCGACCCGTTGATTCTGCTTGGCCGGCCGGCGGCCACGCGTGGCTTGGATGCCAAACTTTTTGAACGCCTTGTTGATCGTCAGCGTCGAGCAGCCGAGTTGCTTGGCGATTTGGGCCTGTGTGCGACCATCTTCGGTGTACAACTTGCGGAGCACCGAGGCATCGTGCCAGAGTTTGGATCCTTCTTGGCGATCCTGTGCTGTGGGCATACGGCTCAGTACGCGTGATGCAGGAGCCTTGGTCACTTCTTGGGTCTCATTAAAGCTCACGTGCAGTCTCCATTGCAGCAGGGTGCTGCTGTCTTCCATTTAATGTTGCACCCCATAGATGGTGCCTGGGTTGCCGAAATGGCATCGCCAGCGAGCAACGCGTCCATCGCGCTGCGAAGGTCCTGTCCCGTCACAGGGAGATCATTTTCTGGGCGACTGTCGTCGAGTTGTCCCCGGTAGATCAACTGTCCATCATGATCAAAGAGAAAGAAGTCCGGCGTGCAGGCAGCCCCAAAGGCTCGAGCGACATCCTGCGTCTGGTCATACAGATACGGATAGGGCAGTCCCCAGGAAGCGGCGACTGTAACCATCTGTTCAGGCGCATCGTCCGGGTATTGCTCGACATCATTGCTGTTGATGGCCACGATGTGCAGATCTTCGCCGTGATAGTCGCGGCCCAGTGCAGCCAATTCGTTGGCGACATGCACGACGAACGGACAGTGATTGCAGATGAAGATGACAAGGGTGCCAACTTCACCACGGATGGCTTGGGCTTTGTACATTTGCCCGTCGCCCGAGGGCAGCATGAAGTCAGGCATCGTGGTGCCCAGAGGCACCATCTTGGATGGCGTTCGGCTCATGAAAACATCTCCGTGAGATGGGAACCAAGCAGTCTACAGGGTCGCGGTGTGTTGCTACCATTTGCCGCTCTATCTCTTTACGAATTGTCCCAGAAGGACGTAATTAGCATGAAGATTCACGAGTATCAGGCCCGCGAACTGATCGCCACAGCGAATATCCCCGTTCCACATGGGGCCATGGTGACGACGGTAGATGAGGCCGTGGAGGCCGCCGAGCGTTTGCTCGGGGACAACCCACCAGTCATTGTGGTCAAGGCGCAGGTCCATGCAGGAGGCCGTGGCAAGGCGGGCTTTGTCAAAGTCGTCAAGACGGTCGATGAAGTTCGTGAGGCGGCGACTTTTATGCTGGGCAATCGCATGGTGTCACCCCAAACGCCGCCGGAAGGATTGCCCGTTGATCGACTGCTCGTGGCCGAAGGTGTCGACATTGAGCGGGAAATCTATCTGGCCATCACGACCGATCGCGCGCGTCGCACCAATACGCTGATTGCATCGGCCGAGGGCGGCGTTGAAATTGAACAAGTGGCCGAAGAACGCCCCGAGGCCATTCTCAAAGTGCCGATGCATCCCATTGACGGGTTGTCGGACTACCAAGCACGGGAGTTGGCGTTTGCGTTGGGGCTCAAGGGCAAACAGGTTCGTCAGTTCGTGGCCATCGCGGGCAATTTGTCTGAGTTGTTTGTGCGATCGGATGCCTCGCTGGCCGAGATCAATCCGTTGGTGATCACACCAGCCAGCGAGCAGTATCCGGATGGTCAAGTGATCGCCATCGATGCCAAGTTCAACTTCGATGACAACGCCATGTTTCGGCAGCAGGCCATTGCGGAACTATTCGATCCCACTGAAGAGGACCCCGACGAATTGCGTGCCCGTAATGCAGGCCTGAGTTTCGTTGCGCTAGAAGGCAACATCGGTTGTCTGGTCAATGGTGCAGGTTTGGCCATGAGCACGATGGACATCATCAAACTCCACGGCGGCGACCCGGCCAACTTCCTAGACGTCGGCGGCGATGCCAGCCAGGAAGCGGTCACTGAAGCCTTCTGCATCATCTTGGGCGAGAAGGGTGTCAAAGGTGTGCTTGTCAATATCTTTGGCGGCATCATGCAATGCGACCGAATCGCGCGGGCCATCGTGTCTGCTGCTGAGGAAGTCGGGTTTGAGGTTCCGCTGGTGGTCCGCTTGGAAGGCACCAATGTCGAGGCGGCCCGCGCCGTGCTCGCTGAGGCCCAAGGCCGCATGCCAACTATGAGTACTGCGATCGATTTGGAAGACGCTGCCAAGCAGGTGTGCGCCGCGGTGGCCTGAGGGCATGTGTGCACGCGTTGACATCGCCGAGCGTCTGGCGTGACCATCGCTGCGCTGCCAGCATCGCCTACCCAACATCGCATCGAGTCGATCGATGTCCTTCGTGGTGTGGCAGTGCTTGGCATCCTACTCTTGAATGTTCGCACATTTGCTTTGCCTAGCGCTGCGTATTCATCGCCGACCATTGCCGGGGTCCAGACCGACCTTGACATGACGGTCTTTCTGGCGGTGCAACTGCTGTGTGATGCGAAGTTCATGACGATCTTCTCGATCCTCTTTGGCGCTGGCGTGATGATCTTTACGTCACGAGTCGAGTCGCGTCTTGGTGGGAGCGGTGTTCTGCACTATCGACGTATGGGATGGCTACTGCTCATTGGGCTATGTCATGCGTGGCTGTTGTGGTGGGGGGACATTCTCGTGGCTTATGCCTTGTGTGGGATGCTGGTCTTTCCGCTTCGCAAACTCTTGCCTCGCTGGCAAGCGATCATTGGCCTTGGGCTGCTGGTTGTTGGGGCCACGCTGCCGTGGCTGATCTGGCAACTCGTGCAACTTGGTGGACCAGAGTCGATAGCAGAATTTTCAGAGGCCTTGGCGACGACTCCTGAATCGATCCAATCCGAACGCGCTGCCTGGGGAGGTGGGTGGTTGGACCAGTGGGATCTACGAACGTCGCTTGCGATGATGCTTGAGACCAGCGTCTTTGCAGTGTGGGTGTTCTGGCGAACCTTGGGCCTGATGCTCATTGGAATGGCCTGCCTGCAGTGGCGGGCGTTTGACCCATGGCGATCGCTGCGTGTCCCAGTGGCCATGGTGGTGCTCGGATTGCTCGTTGGCCTGCCCTTGGTGCGGCAAGGAATCCTCGCGAATCAAGGTGAATCGTGGTCGAGTATTGGCGTGCTGTTTTCTAATGCGTACTGGAACTACTGGGGAAGTGTGCCGACCGCCTTTGCGTGGATTGGAGTGGTCATGCTGCTATGTCGCATAAGCCTCCTATCGCCCATTCGCAGCCTCTTGGCAGCAGTTGGCCGGATGGCACTGACCAATTATCTTGCCCAGAGCCTGCTGTGTGGTGTGGTGTTCTATGGGTGGGGCATGGGGTGGTACGAACAATTCGGATATGCCCAGCAGTTGATCGTGGTCGCGGGCATTTTGACGCTTCAACTGATTTGGTCTCCAATCTGGCTGAGCCGATTCCAATTTGGTCCGGTCGAGTGGTTGTGGAGAACGCTGACCTATTGGAAACTGCAGCCCTTCCGGCGTGAACGAGTACACTTGGAATCGTGAATACGTCTGTGTCACCATCACTGGGTGTGCTTTGCACCGACTTCTACGTCAATCAACGCATGGTGCTGACGCTGGATCTCCCTCGACGCCGCGAGGCGGTGCTCGATCTCTTTGATCGTCTTCGCAAACAGATGCCCGAACTGGATCGCTTTCGTCGATACGAAGGCGAGTTGGCGTTGGAGTCTCCTGAAATCAATGGTCGGTATGCGTGGGTATCTCTGCAGCGAACCAGTGTTCGAAGTGGATGGGTGAACCCAGATGACTTGACGGCGCCCTATGAACTACATCGCTTGCTGCTCGAAACGGCGCCGTGGTTTTTGTCGATCACGCCGTTGGACGTCGAGGCGATTGAGTTGGTCTTTGGGTTCGACATGGAAGCGCCGGGAAATCGGCATGAAATCATTTACGACGCGTTGTTGCAGGGATGCCCACTTGCAGAAGTCGTCAGCCAGGACCGCGAACATCTGGCCGATGTGCAGCCCTTCCTGGCATTGTCGCTCGATGAGCGAGACCGCACGCAGGCCAGCGTGGAAGTTAAGGCCCGTGGGCATGTGCGTGATGAGCGACGAGGGCAGGATCGCCCCGAGCCCCTGAGCGTGTATCTCACACTGAGACGAAACGGTCCATTCCGCGATCTCAAGGAATTGCCCGATGTGTTTGGGTTGCTCGCCGGTCACGCCGAACGCATGGTGGAAGATCGCGTCATTCCCAGCATCCTCATGCCGCTGCACGCGCGCATCGTGCAGGGGTAGTCACCGCCCGATCATATTGTGCACTTGCTGCGGGTCTTCGACTTGCCGTGTTAGGCAGCTCAGCCGCGCCGTCTCCATGACGACTGCCGCGGCGAGCGTTGTCCGTAGCTGAGGTCGGCCCTCAGCGAGCCGCTTGAGATGCCATGCAGCAAGCTCGCCTGCAGTGACACGATTTTCTGTGGGTGCTGCTTCTTGGTTGACGCCTTCTGGGTCGGTCCATGAAACACCAGCGTCGGTCACGATGATCCTTCCACCATCGCCGAGCAAGACCACGCGGCGAATCCACGATCCGCCGCCGTCGCTGATGCTCAGCGATGCGGCTTGCTTGGTTCCTATTCGCATGGCCGCGGCAATGTGCCCACTGAGTTCCGCTGTGGGATCGGCCGACACCGCTTGTTGTCCGGCATGGGCGGACCAGATTTCGTCAGGCTCCCCGATCAAGTGCGTCACCAGATCGACTGCATCTAGGAGCAAGGCCCGCAAGGATGTCTGGTAGTCGCCCGCTGTGGCCGACACGTGTACGCAGTGAATCTGACCGAAGCCTTCCAGCGCCGATTCTGCGGCGGCCCATGTTGGACCACCCCGCATCAACGGAATGAAGGTCGCGGGCATTCCACCATCGGGTTCTTCCAGCAACTCTGCAAGGGCCGCGGGGGGTGGAGCCGAGGTCGCCACCGGGCAATTGACGCTTCGGAGCATGGTGCGGGTATCGGCGTCCAGTGCCCGCGGCGCCGCTATCCAGATGACATCACAGTCGACACTGAGCACCGCTCGAAGATCCGTTTCGACGGGTTGATTCAGTGCCTGAGACAGCGCCACGGCACCTGTGGCGTCGGAACAGCCGATGGCGGGCGTTTCAAACGTCCCGGCATCGATCGCTCTTCGCAGAAGGGGGACCTGATCGGCCCCGGCCCAGATGGCAACGCGTGTCATGTACGGGAGCGTACGCGATGCGGGCGGACGCGTCGAGGCTACACTGTGTGAGTGGATAGGCGGCCGCTGTCACCATTTGGTGGCAGAGGAAAGTCCGGACACGACAGGACACGGTGGTGGGTAACGCCCACCGGCTTGCGTCAAGTTAGGGAAAGTGCCACAGAAAGCAAACCGCCCCTCCCGGTCTTGTACTGGGGCGGGTAAGGGTGAAAGGGTGCGGTAAGAGCGCACCGCTCGATTGGTGACAATCGGGGCACGGCAAACCCCACCGCGTGCAAGCGCAAGCAGTCCTCGCGGGTCACTTCGGTGACTCGGCCCGTGGTCCGCGGGATGAGGACGGGTCGCGTGCAGGAGGCTGTTGGCAACGACAGTCCCAGATGAATGGTCGCCTCCCCGATCCGCCGTCGATGACCGCGGCACGGGAGACAGAATCCGGCTTATGTCCACGGACGAGCGACGAGGCGGGCGAAAGCCCGCCTCGTCGGCTTTTTGGTGATGGATAACCCTGTGAGTCGCTACTCGCCGCGTCCCTTGAGCGTCACAGGCACCTTGATGGCCGATCCCTGTCGGGTCACTGTCAACACGACGACATCGTTGGGTTCGTGTGCGCGAAGTCGCTCCATCAGGTCGCGTCCACCCTCGATGGGGTGATCGTCCCAAACGGTGATGACGTCGCCCTCAAGCAATCCTGCGTCAAACGCGCTGGTGCCTTCGATGACGCCATCAATCAATACGCCTGGATTGTCGGTGTTGGAGTAAGAGGGCATGATGCCCAGTCGAACCTTGGACCCCGTGGAGCGCGCTTGGGTGCCGCTGGTTGACTCGAGCCACGTCAGCCGGTTTGGGTCATGCATGACTTCGTCGAGAATGGTTTCGGATAAGTCGATGACATCCAGCGTGCCTTCCGGGTTCACCCGCCACGCGAGGTCCTCGGGGGTGTGGTAGTCGTCGTGCAGTCCGGTAAAGAAGAACAGCACCGGCACGCCGGCTCGGTAGAAGTTGCTGTGGTCTGAGGGGCCCAGCCCGCTGGGGGTGGCCGACACAGTCAGTCCGCTTGGTTCGACTAATCGCGGAAGCATTTCGTCAAATTCTTCGGCCGTTCCCGTGCCGTTGAGTGCCACCTGATGGCCTCGGATGCGGCCCATCATGTCCAGATTCAGCATAAAATTAGCGTCGTCCAGATCCATGGATGGTTCTTCGATAAAGTGCCGTGAGCCGTGGAGCCCAGCCTCTTCGCCACTGAACGCGACAAAGAGAGCGCTCCGGCGAGGGCGGTCATCGCTGGCGGTGGTTCTGGCCAGTCGATCGGCCAGCACGAGAATCGTCGCCACGCCCGATGCGTTGTCATCGGCGCCGGGATGAATTCGTGAGTCACCTGGTGCTCGTGACCCGGTGTACCCGTGCCCGATGTGATCGTAGTGACCGCCGATGATGACCCACTGGTCGGCCAAATCGCCGTGACCGGCTATGACACCACCGATATTGTGTGTGTCGTACACCCGCTCGCCGACATCGGTCGTAATGTCGATCATCTTGTCGTTGGGGGCGTGCATGACACCCTTGCCGCCTGCGTTGGCGGCAGTTTGCAGTGATTCCAAGGTGAATCCACTCATGGTGTGGTCGAGCAAGTCGTTTGCGGTTTCGGCGGTGACGTGGAGCACGGGGACATTCAGCGTTGGGCGAAACCCTGCTGAGGAGTCGGGTGATTCCAGACCGTCGTGTCCATCGACGGCGCCGACAGGGTTGACCAAAATGATCGCCGCGGCGCCGCGATCACGCAGCGCGCCCATCTTTGATCGGATTGTGCTGTGTGTGGAAAATCCGTTGCTGGACCACTTGCTTGAACCATCTTCATCAAGGGGCTCGTATCGAAGCAGCAGCGCGGCACGGCCGGTTAGATCGTCATCCTCACTGAAGGTCGAATATCCATCGGGCCCATCTTCGATGCCGTACCCGACAAAGCTCAATGGAAGTGTGGCTTGGCCGCTTCCGCTGTTGGACAGGACTTCAAAGTCTTCGCCGCGTCGTTGCACAACCTCTCCGATGGTCATGCCTGCGTCGTGGACTTCAATGCCGCCGTCCAGCGAGAAGGTGAATGGTTGTCGCCATGACTTTGCATCAGGCCCTTCACCAAAGGCTGGTTCGAGTCCAGACTTGTCAAAGTGCCAACTGATGTACTCGGCGGCCAGTTCGTCGCCGCGTGTGTCGGGTTGGCGACCGCCCAACCACGGGTTGGCAAGCGTTTGGACATGCTGGTACCAGACGGCTGCATCGGGATGCAAATTGTCGAAGTAGGCGCCGATGTTGAATTCGCTGTCGTCCCACTCTGGTTCAAAGTTCGTCACACCTCCTTGGGAGGGAATGATGACACCGCGCGGCTGGTCTTCATCAGCTATCGCAACCGTGGGAATGGTGATTAGCAAAGCACAAAGTGTGGGGCGCATGGGCGACTCCTTTGGGAACTTGAACTACGCATGGTAGGGCCCGGGCTGGCGGTCAGTACGCCAACCCAATGATGATCCAGACGAACAGGGCTGCGATCAGTCCCGCTGCCAAGTCATCGATCAAGACACCCCAGCCGTGCGGGGCCGCTTGCATCGGTCCGATCGGTGGCGGCTTGGTGATGTCAAGTACGCGAAAGAGTACAAAGCCCATCACGCCAGTGAGGATGACCTTGGGCCAGACGAAGGCATCGGGGGATAGTGCGGCCACGGCCAGTAAGCACAACGACATGCCAGCGACTTCGTCGAGCACCACTTCGCCCGGGTCGGTGCGACCAAAGTGTGATTCGTACCAAGGTGCCAAGGCCACGCATAGGATGGAACTCACTACGGCCAGCACGGCCATGGTGATGATGATGGCGGTTGGGCCTGCTGGCGCAAGCGCCACAGCCAGAATGACCGGTGGTATCGAGCCCCATGAGCCTGGCGCCGGCCGCAGTAGCCCGAGCCCACCTACAGTGGACAGTAGCAATCGAATCACGATCGCTCCTTCTGCCGCATCAACTTGGGAATGGCTGCGGCATAGGGAAGCCCCGATACGACCGTGGCGATGACGGTGATCCAGATCAGGGTGTGAATGATCGATGCCGACCAGGCATGTGTGCCCGGTGGGAACGCGGCAACCAAGGCTAGCACGATGGGGATGACCGTCGCTTGAAGCACCATCTTGGCCTTGCCCGTCCACGACGCGCCAAACTCGATGCCAGCGGACTCGGCCACACCCCGGGCGCTGGTAACGAAGAGTTCGCGGGCGAGCATGACGACGACCATCCACGGGGCAACCCCTGTGGCATTGGTAATCCAGTGCCCATCTTGGGCCCACTGCGGGACTTCAAAGCGGGCTCCAGCGAGCATGACAAAGGCACCCATCACGAGCAACTTGTCGCAGAAGGGGTCCATGACCCGGCCAAAGGCCGATACCACCTTCCATCGGCGTGCGAGGTGGCCGTCTAAAAAGTCAGTAATGGCCCCGATCACGAAGAGTCCTGTGGCAATCCACAACCACGCGACACCTTCATCGGGATAGCCATAAAAGCCCACCGCGATGAAGAACATCACGGCGATGAGCCCACGCAGCATGGTCAGCAGATTGGGCAGTTGGGCTCGGTCCAGTGGCGGCATGGCAGCGATCCTACTCGGAGCGGCTTGGCCGTTGGATCAGGCGATCAGGCGAGCAGGGGTTGGGAATTGTGCTTTTGGTTGCTGCCATGAGGCGTTGGGTGCTTGCCCCTAAGAGGTTGGGGGCCTATTCTTCGCGTCTTTCAGACCCTTCGAGTCTCGCCTTTCTCCAACAACAAGGCCTCGGATGCCCTCCATCCTTCCCTACATCGCCACCGCCGCTGCAGCCCTTGGGTTGCTGCTGGTGCTGGCCAGTTCCCAGCGGACCTTCCGAGTATTGGGTTCGGTCATCGGCTTGGCCAGTGTGGGGTGGCTGCTGTGGCTGGCGGCGGGACTGTCCGACGGGATCGGTGATGTCGCCATTGAAGTCTTTTTCTTGATCTTTGCAGTTCTGGCGATCGCCTCGGCGGCTCGCATGGTCGCTGGCGTCCGCCCGGTGTACTCGGCCTTGTTCTTTGTGCTGGTGGTGATGAGCGTCTGTGGCATGCTCGTGGTCCTTGAGGCCTTCTTTATCGCCTTTTCGTTAGTCATTGTCTATGCCGGCGCGATTTTGATTACATACATGTTCGTGCTCATGCTTGCCCAGCAGGCCTCCGACACCGAGCACGACTCCGAGATTCCCCAATACGATCGCGTGGCCCGCGACCCCGTTTCGGGTGTGGTGGTGGCCGCGCTCTTCATGGGCATCATCGTGTCGACCATCTTCACGGCGGTACCACAGATGACCGCCGCAACCGATGCCGATCAGGATGAACATCAGGCCGACCTGCTGGCCCATTTGCCCAAGCAACTTGTTCGCAGCGTCAAAGACGCGCCTGTGGACACCGTCTGGCCCACCAAGTACGCCAAGGCCCGAGAAGCCATTACTGTTGGCGACGAGGGGCTGGTCTTCAGCGGCACCACATCATCGGGCGCGGCCTTCACGCTGCCCGTTACGACACTGCCAGGTAATACGCAGCACGTGGGCTGGATGTTGGTGGCCTCCTTTCCCGCTAGTTTGGAACTGGCCGGCGTGATTCTGTTGATGGCGATGTTTGGCGCTGTGGTGCTGGCACGCCGTCAGATTGAGCACGCCGACGAAGCGCTCGCCGAGTCGGTTGGAAGCACGCACGCTGGCTTTGAAGACGACAGCCCAGAGGACGCCTCATGACGATGCTCGCATCTGCCATGGCGGGGGGCTCTCTTGGACAGTTCTTGGTGGTCAGCGGTGTGCTGATGTCCATCGGACTTGCGGGATTTCTGACACGCCGCAATCTCATCGTGATGTTCCTCTGCACCGAACTAATGTTTCAAGGTGTGATCGTTGCGATGGTGGCCTTTGGTCGCTGGCACTGGGATGTGTCTGGGCAAGTCTTTGTCATCTTCATTCTGACAGTGGCCGCGGCCGAAGCAGCGCTCGCGCTAGCCTTGGTCGTGCTGCTGTACCGCCGCCGCGACACCCTTGACGCCGAAGCATGGACGGAGTTGCAGGAATGATGTCCACGGCATTGTCACTGATACAGTCGACCATCGGTACGCCGGCGATCCCGATGGATCAAGTCGTTGTGGCCAACGATCTCAAGTGGGCCGGGCTCATCTTGCTGCTCCCACTTCTGTCACTGGTGCTGTGTGGACTGTGTGCCGCGTTCCGGGTGAAATCCAAACTCCCAGCGTGGCTCACGGTGGCGTGTCTGGCCGGATCCTTTGTGCTGTCGGTCCTGCTCTACACGCGGTACACGCCTCCTGGCGAAATCGTGACGCTCTTGCCCTGGATCAATCTCACGTGGGGCGATGGGTCATTCAATTCATTCTCGGCCAACTTCTCGCTGTACATCGATTCGCTGTCGCTGCTGTGGATCATGTTTGTGACAGGCCTGGGCACGCTGATTGCCTACTACGCCAGCGAGTACATGGAACCCGATCTTGGCAAGGGCTACAGCCGCTTCTTTGCAGGCGTGAGCGCCTTTCTGTTCTCCATGACGGCGTTGGTGCTCAGCGACAATCTGCTGCTGCTCTACCTCGGGTGGGAAGGCGTGGGCTTTGCCTCATACTGGCTCATTGGCTATTACTACCAGCGGCCAACGGCCGTTGCGGCGGCCAAGAAAGCGTTCATCGTCAATCGCATTGGCGATCTTGGCTTGGCATTGGCGATTTACCTGATCTGGGCGACCTTCGGGACGGTCCAATACGACGAGTTGATGACGGTGCTCCATTCGCACGATTGGAAAGCTGAGTTCCAAGGTTGGAGTGTGTCGGCCATTCCCTTCCTGTTGATGCTCGCCGCATTTGGCAAGTCCGCCCAGTTACCGCTCTACGTATGGTTGCCCGACGCGATGGAGGGCCCGACGCCCGTATCGGCGCTCATTCATGCGGCAACGATGGTGACGGCGGGCATTTACCTCGTCGCGCGGACCTATCCACTCTTCTTGTTGGAACCCGTGTCGCTCCATGTGGTGGCCTGGGTAGGCGGACTCACGGCGCTGTTTGCGGCCACGATCGCTATGGCGCAATACGACATCAAGCGGATCATGGCCTATTCGACGGTGTCGCAGCTGGGCTACATGTTCCTTGGACTTGGCGTGCTGTCCACCTATGGGGCTGCTTATCACGTCTTTACTCACGCCTTTTTCAAGGCACTGCTCTTCCTGACCTGTGGCGCCATCATGCACGGCTTTGCCGGGCAACTGGACCTTCGCAAACTGTCAGGCCTGCGACATATCAAGGGGTGGCGCATCACCGCCTGGACGATGCTCATTGGGAGTCTGAGTTTGGCTGGATTCCCCTTCACCAGCGGGTACTTCTCCAAGGACGCCATTTTGGCCGAGGCTTTCATTACGGAGGGGCCGGGTTTTGAGATTCTTGGTTGGATGGCCATCATCACCGCGGGGATGACGGCCTACTACACCTTCCGCGTCTGGTTCCGCGTGTGTGCAGGCCCGGTGTCCTACGAGCCTGGCGATGAAGTGCACGGGGATGAACATGAGGTCACGCACGGTCATGGGGGCTTCCACCCACACGCGCCACGCTTTGCGATTAACACGGTGTTGATCATTCTGGCTGTGGGCTCACTGCTTGCAGCCGTTCCGTACTTCCTGACCAATCAGGCCGACGCGAATTTGACCGGCGGCTGGGTGGCGGACATGGTGCACGATTCAACTGCGAAGGAGGGATTGCCTGGGTACATGGCGACCGATCACGCCGCGGGCACGGGAACCGATGGTCATGGTGGCGATGTCTCTCACGGCCACCCGACGCTGTTGGGCATGGACCCACACACCGCGATGTACGTGATCTCCGGCACGGTCGGGCTGATTGGCATCTTGATCGCCGTGTGGCTGCACCTCTGGCGACGACAGCAGGCCGACACGCTTCGCGCGTGGCTGCTGGGACGGAACTGGATTGCATGGCTGCCCCGGGGCATGGAACACAAGTGGTACGTCGACGAGATCTACCACGCCTTGATTCGCGCGCCGCTCTGGATTTTGGGAAATATCTGCTACGCGTTTGACCGGTTTATTATCGATGCGCTGCTGGTCGACGGCACCGCCCGCGTGCCTCGGGGCATTGCACGATGGCTGCAACCGCTGCAGAGTGGCGCCGTGCAGTCACATGCCGTTGTCATGGTTGGTGGTGTTGGAATCATCGTGCTGCTGCTCGCTCTATGTTTGCAGTTTGGATGGCTGGGGGTGGCTGGCTGATGCTCGGATGGCTGCTCATTCTGCTCCCACTGGCTTGCGCGATCATCATCGCGGTGTCGCCGTCGCGTGTGTCCAAACTCATCGCGATGCTTGGCACGCTTGCCGGACTTGGAATCGCCATCGTCGCGGCCATCGACTTTGATGGTTGGGGAACCGGTCGATGGGGGCTCGAATCAATCGCCGAATTCCTGCCCGAGTACGGCATCACGCTGGAGATCGGTGCCGACTCGGTGTCGATGCTGTTGATTCTGCTGACGACGTTGCTTATGCCCTTGGCCGTACTTGGTTCATGGACGGCGGTGCAGGACCGCACCCGCGAATACTTCGCGTGGCTGATGGTGCTTGCCTCGGCGATGACTGGCGTCTTTTTGGCCCGCGATCTACTCCTCTTCTACGTCTGTTTCGAGTTCACGCTCGTGCCGATGTTCTTCCTCATTGCTATCTATGGAAGCACCAACCGCGCATTTGCAAGCGTCAAGTTTTTCATCTACACCTTCCTCGGGTCATTGCTTGCATTGGTCGGGTTCCTTTATGTGGCGTGGTCAATGGCATCGCACCACGGGCACTGGTCATTCTCGATTCCAGAACTGACGTACTTTGCGCAGACTGGTCTGACCAGTTCCGAGCAGATCTGGGTCCTGGTAGCGCTCATGGCAGGGTTTGCCGTGAAGATTCCGCTCTTCCCGGTGCATACGTGGCTGCCTTTGGCGCACACCGAAGCGCCTACCGCAGGTTCGGTGCTGCTTGCTGGCGTGCTGCTCAAACTGGGCACCTACGGGCTGTATCGTTTTGTGCTGCCCATGGTGCCCGAAGCGGTCGTTGAGTTTGCGCCGTTTCTGGCGATCTTGGCAATCATCGGCATTCTGTATGGGGCGCTCATCTGCTGGGTCCAGACCGACATCAAGAAGTTGGTCGCGTATTCATCGGTGAGTCACCTTGGGTTCTGCGTGCTTGGTTTGTTGGCGCTCAATCCACTGGGTCTTCAAGGCTCGGTGCTCTACATGATCAACCACGGTCTTTCGACTGGCGCACTCTTCTTTCTGATTGGCATGATGTACGAGCGGTATCACACCCGAGACATGAATGTCGTTGGGGGTCTGGCCTCCAAGATGCCGGTGTGGTCATGCTTCATGGTCTTCTTCGTGCTCGCGTCAGTTGGACTTCCGGGGCTGAATGGATTTGTCAGCGAATTTCTCTGCCTGATCGGCACGTTCATCGCCGGCGATACGGGTGCATATCCCGGCGTGCTTGGGCCGTGGTTTGCCGCCTTTGCGGCGCTTGGCATGATCCTCGCCGCGATGTATCTGCTCATCATGGTGGGCAAGGTGGTCTTTGGAACCCTTCGTGAACCCGCCGGATCGCATAGTCCAAGCGTGCTTCCTGCGGACCTCACCATTCGGGAGATCATTGTGCTGGCACCATTGGCAATCGGTTGTGTGGTGCTGGGCGTGCAGCCTGATTTCGTGATATACGCGATGGAGGGCTCCATCGCTGAGACGCTTGCGATGTACCCGGACATTGTGCCAGAGTCTATTCACGCGATAGCCGCTGGGGGAGGCACACCATGACCGAACGCCTGTGGTTCCTCATGCCCGAATTGATCGTTCTCGCTGGCGCCGTGATGTGCGCCATTCTGGGGGTGTCGCGGCGCGTTGGCATTCGAAATTTCCTGCCTGGTGTGGCAGGGTGGACCCTGATTCTCGCTGCGGTCGCAGCCTGGCAATTTGTCTATGTCTCAGGACAAGAACAAGCTGCCTCGGCCACGGGCGTGCCACTGCCGTGGCTTGGCCGCTGGGTGGTGACGATGGCCTGCGTGGTTGGGGTGATGCTGGTACTGGTACAGGCTGGTCTTGTGGACCGCGTGTACGAAGCGGCCGTTGCGACCGGACGGGTTGTCTTTGATCCACTGCGGACGACGCGCGGCGAGTACTGGGTGTTCTTCCTGCTGAGCATGGGTGGACTCATGCTCACCAGTGGCGCGTCGGACCTTGTCTGGCTCTTTCTGGCGTTGGAACTGACCTCGTTGCCGACCTACATCATGGTGGCCATTGGTCGGGTTGACCGTCGTAGTCAGGAAGCGGGGATGAAGTACTTCTTCCTCGGGGCCTTGGCCAGCGCGTTCTTCTTGTACGGATTTGCAATGCTCTATGGCGCGACGGGCACGATGTCGCTAGTTGAGATCCGGGACGTGCTCGCATCACAGATGGCTGAGACTGGCAGCATGAATTCGCTTGCCACCATCGGCTTGCTGCTGTCGATCATGGGCATCGCCTTTAAACTCGCCGCCGCGCCCCTGCATCTGTATGCAGCGGATGTCTACGAAGGCGCCGCGGCGCCGGTGACGGCCTTTCTTGGATTTGTTCCCAAGGCCGCCGGTGTGATTGCCTTGATGCTTCTGCTTTTGGTGACCGGTTGGACCGATGGGCAGGGCGGTCTTCCCGACGTCATCGTCGTACTGCTCTGGGTGATGGCCGTCCTGACAATGACGCTTGGCAACATCGGCGCGTTGTTGCAGACGCGCGTCAAGCGGATGCTCGCCTACAGTTCGATCTCGCACAGTGGCTATCTGCTCATTGGCATTTTGGCAGGACCAGGCGCCGGGTACACAGCGGTGTTGATCTACTTACTCGCGTATGGACTGAGCAATACGGCGACCTTCTCGGTACTGGCGGGCCTTCGCCGCGCGGGTCATGAAGTGGAGTCGCTCGATGATTTGGCCGGGCTGCACGAGCGTCATCCAGTGATGGCCTGGGCGATGGCTATCTCCGCAGGTTCGCTGCTGGGCTTCCCGCCTTTGCTTGGCTTCTGGGCCAAGTTGTTGTTGTTCATCGCAGGCATCGCATCGGGCCACTTGATTTTGGTGATCATCGCCGGACTCAACAGCGCCATCAGCGCGTGGTACTACCTGCGACTCATGGCCCTGCCGCTGGTGGGCACTCCCAAAGCCGACGCGGCGACGATCGAACGCGTCGAGTCTCCCGGTCCGCGATATGCGGCGGTGCTGACGTGTATCGGCGTATTGGCCCTCCCCGCAGTGCTGCCAGGGCTTCTGGACGATGCGGAATCATCGCTGCGTGAACCTACCACTTTGGAAACGATGGTTTCCGATGATGGCGATTCCTGAAAAAACTGCTGTCAGGATGAGGTGCTCGGAGGTGCCGGCGTCGCAGCCAAACGCGGTCGCGCCAGTGACTGTACGACCAGGCCAATGATCGTTAGGCCGGTCCAGGCGATGACCAGTCCGGTGCCGGCGGCGGAAGACTCAAGCCAACTTGGGGGCAGTCCTGCAAAGTCGAGCAGCCGTGGCCCCGCGGCGAGTATCAAGAGCCCGCCGCAACATGCGGTCAGCAGCACAGCGGCAAAGGTTGTGGCAAACGTGGCGAGCACCAATCCCACCAGCGCGCCTGCAGCGGCGGCGATCATGATCATCAGTCGTGGGTCGGATGGGACAGACGACCATGTCTGGCGAAAAGGGGCGAGTTCTTCATGGTCCAGCCAGTCAATGGTCGCTGGCAACGGGGCAGCGGGCAGCGCTACTGGTGCGATGGTGGTATTGGGGGTGGGGGTCTCTGGATCGACCCCACCCACCGCGGCACTGTCGGCCAAGCCGAGCATTTGTACGATGGGCGGATGGGGCATGTCCTCTTGGGACACCGACAGCACCGCCCAAGTACCAAGACCGGCAAGCAGGGCTAGCGAAGTGGCAAGTATGCCCCCTGCAAGAAGGCGATAGACCAGCAGGGATACGCAGGCCACGACGACGCCGCCAACCACAGGTGGGACCCATGCTGGGCCGATGCCGGTCTCCTGCCAGACGGTCCATCCAAGCAAACCCCCGAGCGCCAACCCAAGGGCGCCCACTGCGGGGCGGAGAATCCACCCCCCAGTCGCCCACAGGACGACTCCGGTGATCATGGCAGCGATGACCCAGGACAATTCCTGAATTTGGGCATCGGGCATGGCGACGAAGGGGTACATGAAAGGGGTATCGGCCGAGCACTGCTTGGGAATCGAGTCAAGCATATTTCACCGCCTTGCCGCTACCCTCCTCCGATGCAGAATTGGAGGAATGCGGCATGTGTAGCTTTAGTGAGCGTCTTGTTGATCGGCACAAGCATGATGGCAGATGATGCCAAGCACGGCCACGGTGCCCTGCGTGAGACGCCCAATCGGCTCGCGGGGGAGACCAGCCCGTATCTACTCCAACACGCATACAACCCGGTGGACTGGTATCCATGGGGACCAGAGGCCATTGAAGCGGCCCGGGAGCAGGACAAGCCCATCTTCTTGAGCATTGGGTATTCAACCTGCTACTGGTGCCACGTCATGGAGCGAGAGTCCTTTGAAAACCCCGACGTGGCGGCAGTGCTCAACGAGTATTTCATTCCTGTCAAAGTTGATCGCGAAGAGCGCCCCGATGTGGATGATGTCTATATGACGGCGGTGCAGGTCATCAGTGGCCGTGGCGGATGGCCCATGTCGATGTGGTTGCACCCCGACACGCTCAAGCCATTCTATGGCGGCACGTACTTCCCGCCAGAAAACCAAGGGCAGCGGCCTGGCTTCACGACGGTATTGGAAGGCTTGCACGACGCATGGACCGATCGTCGCGAAGAACTCGAAGCTGTGTCCGAACGAATTGGGGATTCGGTGCAGCAACGGATGACTGGCAACACACAGATCGCGGAACTCCAAGCCAATCTTGTTGACACGGCCGTGTCGCAACTGCAAGCAACCTATGACCAGGAAAACGCTGGGTACGGCGGCGCGCCGAAATTTCCAATGCCGGTTCATCTGGACATGCTGCTGGAAACCGGATGGGATCGGGCAGATGTGCAGGCCTCACTCAAACACACACTGGATCGAATGGCCATGGGGGGCATGTACGATCAAGTGGGAGGGGGCTTTCATCGCTACAGCACCGATGCCAAGTGGCTGGTACCTCACTTCGAAAAGATGCTCTACGACAATGGCATGCTTGCCTCGATCTATGCCGAATCGGCCGATCGAACTGGTGATGGGTTTCACGGCGCCATCGCCGAGGAAATTATCAACTACACGCTTGCGAACATGGTCGATCCGTCTGGGGCATTCTGGTCGGCGCAGGATGCCGAGTCCAATGCCAAGGAAGGCGAATCCTATCTGTGGACGCCCGATGAGGTGCAGTCGGTATTGGTGGAGCGTGGATTGGGTGATGAGTTTGAAATGGTCAACCGCGTGTACGGGCTTGACCAAGGCACCAACTTTCGCGACCCGCATCACCCAGGCGAACCGCCATCCAATGTGCTGTACCTTCCCGACCATCCCGCGGCACTCGCTGCGGCGGAAGGCTTGAGTGTTCCGGAGTTTCATCGGCGGATCACTGCGGTAAATGAGGTGTTGCTAGCGACGCGCGATACGCGAGACCAGCCCAGTACCGATGACAAAGTCCTCACCGGTTGGAATGGATTGATGATCGGTGGCATGGCCGATGTCGGCAGATTGCGTGATGAGCAGCGGTTCCTCGATGCGGCTCGACGCGCCACCGATGTCATTCGAGACACCATGTGGTCGGAAGACAGTGGCCTCAAACGTACGGCCCGTGGCGGTCGAGTGGCGGACATCGATGCCTTTCTCGAAGATTATGCATTCATGATTCGTGGACTGCTTCGCCTGTACCGCGCCACTGGTAATCCGAAGGATCTGGCTTGGGCAATAGACCTGATGGATCAGGCTCGTGAGCGATTTTGGGATGACACCGAAGGGTGGTTTGATGCCCCGGAGGGGGCGGAGGATCTCTTTGTTCGTGGCCGGTCGCTCTACGACGGTGCTGTTCCGTCGGGGACATCGGTCATGCTGGACAACCAACGCTGGCTGCACGAACTGACTGGCGAAGATCGATGGCTTGACGAGGCCGAGGCAACCATTCGCCCGATGGCGTGGACGCTCAATCGGTCGCCACGCGGATCGGGGCAGGCGATAGCTGCGTTGCATCACTTGCAGCGAATCGCCCCTGACCGATTTGGTGGCAAGGCGGCTGCGCCGCCCACCGGCCCAGTGACCGTCTCTGTGGAAGCCACCAAGAGCGATGCGGGTGTGGCGCTGCTGTTAACTTTGGACATCAAGTCCCCGTGGCACGTTGTCCTACCGGGTGATGGCAGTGAGGGACTGATGCCGATGCGAATAGAGTCTCTGACCGCAGGCGTGACCGCAGATATACAGTGGCCTGTGGGACGTCGTTTCGATCTGCCAACAGGAGCCTTCAGCGGTCTGCAAGGACAAAGCACGATTCAGGTTGATCTCAAATCTACCGTGGCCATTCCTAATTCAATCGATCTGTCGGTGACCTGGCAGGCATGTGATGACCAAGTCTGCATGCAGCCTGTGACGCGGCGATTGCGAGTCGTACTGCCGGTGGGATCATCGAAATGAACGAGAGGAAACGTTCGATTACACTCTTGTCCACCGGTGGCACGATTGAGAAGACCTACGACCCGCTCCATGGTGTGCTCTCTAACGATGTCAGCGTGCTCGAAGTGCTGCTGGCACAACTGGAACTGGAAGGCGTTGAACTCCGTCATGTCGAACTGATGAACAAAGACAGCGCTGACATGGCCGATGCTGATCATCGGTCCATTGCCGAGCATGCGATGGAGTACGGGGCCACGTGCGATGGTGTGGTCGTTGTGCATGGCACGGATCGCCTGGCAGAGACCGGTGATGCGATTGTGGAGATGTCAGGAAGTGCACCTAGCATTCCGATCGTTCTGACCGGTGCCATGCGTCCTTGGATTCTTCGAAACAGCGACGCACAGCAGAATCTCACCGAAGCCCTTATGGCTGTGCAATTACTCAAACCGGGTGTGTATGTGTGCATGCACAACAAAGTGCTTGCTTTTCCCGGCGTCGTAAAAGACGCCGCTAATCTTTGCTTTGTTTCCGCTCGTTCAACAGGAGCCTGATCCGTGTCATCTAAGTATCGCACTGCACCCATGCCCACGAAGAAGTTGCCTGGTGGCATTCCCTACATCATCGGGAACGAGGCTGCGGAGCGTTTCTCCTTCTATGGCATGAAGGGGATTCTCGCGATCTTCATGACGACGTACCTATTCCTCATGCCGGGGCAATGGCCTGGTACGGCGATGAGTGAAGTTGATGCGGCGTACTGGTTCCACGTGTTTGTCATCGCCGTGTACTGGACGCCTCTCTTCGGGGCGTTCATTGCGGATGCCTTTCTCGGCAAGTACCTCACGATCATGCTGTTGTCGATCGTCTACTGCCTTGGCCATGGAGCATTGGCCTTGATGGGCATGGAGCTGCCTTTTGTGGATGAGCCGCTCAATCCAAGTTTGTTCCTCATACTTGGTCTCATCCTCATCGCCCTTGGCGCGGGAGGTATTAAGCCCTGCGTGTCGGCTCATGTCGGTGACCAGTTCGGCAAGTCGAATTCCCATTGGTTGACCAAAATCTACATGGTGTTCTACTTGTCGATCAATCTCGGGGCCGCCATTTCAAACCTGCTGACTCCTTGGTTGCTCAAGTGGTATGGACCACACTGGGCCTTTGGTGTGCCCGGAGTACTCATGGCGATCGCAACCATCATGTTCTGGATGGGGCGGCACAAGTTCATTCACGTGCCACCTCGGGGAATGGCCTTCATCCGTGAGGTCTTCAGTTTTCAGGGCATCAAGATCATCTTGAAACTGGGCATCATCTACGTTTTTGTGGCCGTTTTCTGGGCCCTCTTTGATCAGACAGGTTCAATGTGGGTGTTCCAGGCGGAGGATATGAACCGCTATTGGCTTGGCATCCACTGGCTGCCATCCCAGATTCAGCTCATTAACCCGGTAATGATTCTGATCCTAGTGCCGCTTTTCGGTTGGGTGGTGTACCCACTGCTTAACAAGGTCTGGCCGCTGACACCGCTGCGGAAGATCAGTCTCGGGTTCTTCGTCATGGCGGGTGGATTCGCGATCATCGGGATTGCCCAGCAGTTGATCGATGCAGGCGAAGAACCCTCGATCGGTTGGCAGGTGCTCGCCTACGCGATCGTGACGATGGCGGAAGTCATGGTCTCCATTACCTGCCTAGAGTTCTCCTATACACAGGCGCCTCGCAAGATGAAGTCGATCATCATGGGGCTCTTCCTCTTTTCTGTAACGCTCGGCAACACCATCACCGCCGGTGTGCTCATGATCATCGCGGTGCCCTCGGGCACTCAGGTTATCTCTCAGGCTCATGAGAAGGTCACCACTTGGATAGATGCGCATGAAGGGGCGCTTCCAGATGAAGCCCAAGCGAATCAGTTGCTTGATGGTCTAGGCGATTCAGCCGGCCAGCACCCGCCGTTCTATTCTCTTACCGAATCTGGTTTCATGATCGGCCTTCCACTGAGGGATGGAGCTGTTGGTTCCTTTACCAGTGGCAACCTGTTCTACCTCGTTGACGGTACCGAAGGTCATATGGAATGGCCGGCGATCGTGGAACTCAATGTCGCTGCCGATCAGGTGGAAATCTTCTGGAAAAAGAACGGCCACCTCCCATCAAACGAACAGGGCGCGGAACTGGTCAAGGAAGACATGGACCCATGGGGTCAGTCCCTCGTCTACAGATTGAAAAACCGGCAGGAGTTCACCGTGGGTAGCCTCGGCCCTGACGGTGATCTGCTGACTCCAAGTGCCATCGTGCTCAATGGAACCATCGTAGAACCACCAACTCCAGAAGAGGAGGGGACATGGCTCGCACTACGCCGTGCTGAATTGGGGCTTGATTCGGAAACGACCGGTTCCGGCGAGATCGTGCTCAGCCGCGATACTGAGATCGGTGGCCAAGTTCGCCTCACCGGCGCGTCCTTCTTCTGGTTCTTCACGTGGCTGATGCTTGGCACGGCCGTGGTCTTCGTACCGGTGGCGTACCTGTACAAGCCGCGGACCTATCTCATGGAAGAATCGCCTCCCGAGTAAGTCCTGAATAAGTCCTGAAGCCAGTGGCTTACTCTGTGGCCGGCTCTTGGACGACAGAACTGTTCATTGGCCGCATGCCACTGAGCCGAACGACGTGCTGGCCGGGATCGAGCAACAGGAAAGGTCTCATTGGGTCGGTGGTTCGCCGCGCGAATACCGGGAGGTGATTGACGCGGACGATGTTCCGGAGGTTTGAAGTGTCCTGCCAGTGCAGGCCCTCAGGCATGGTCAGCAGGAAGTCACCGGTGTGGTCGTGCGATGCGGCAATAGAGTCGGCTGCGAGCAGGACCGGTCTGTCGGAATTGATGCCCAAAGGCATCCACACGGCCATGCAGTGATTGGCGGGGTCATAGAAGACGAGTTCTTCGACACGGGGCGAAGCGAGTCCGTGCACACTGCTTCGATTGGCAGTGGCGCGAAACGGATCGAATCGATTGGCACCCGCCATAATGTTGATTTGTTTGGCCTGTCCTCCAATGCTTTGCGGGGAATCGCCGTCTAGCGCGACCAGAGAGAGCTGCCCACTAGGCTTGAGTCGCCATACATACAGCATGCGAGATCTGGTGCTCCACTCTGGAAGAAGCCATTCGACGTCGCCCGCGGGCAACTGAAACTGCGCGCCGTCTGGAAAACGAACCGTTAGGTCGAATAAACCACCAGCGACCGGACGGCTGCACCAGGCGAGCCGTCCTTGTGTTCCCAAGGATGCCAGTGCATTGACGTCATCGCCCTTGACCAGCCACCGAAGATCGCCAGATCGCCAGTCGACCTTGCCGATCCATCTTGCTCCATCGGGTTGCGGAGACTCAACAATGAATCCTTCGTCATCGGCGCTATCTCCCAGTAGGAGCGGTGCGGGGAGACGTTTGATGGTGCGAATTCCACCGTAGCCAGGGAGTATTTCCCACACTTGAACAGAGGTGTCGGCTGGAATCGAGGCGCCAGGCAAGGCCAACCGAACGGCATTGCTCGGTGGCGAACCCACGCTCGATGCGATGAACCGCCCGTCGGGACTGATCAGAGGCAGGATGCTGCTATCCCATTCCACGGCGCCGATGCCCCATATGTCTCCACGGAAACTGACCGATTCCATGTGCTTGGCGTGCTCGTTTATGGCCGCCATCTCGTTCAGGTCCTTAACCTGCTGTGTGCTCAATTGAGATCGCTTTGGCCACGTGCTTTTGCTGCATCCCACCATCAACAGTGAGACGAATGCCAGCTGGGCAGCAAGATGGATCGGGCGACCGGTCATGGCGACTTGGATTCCGTTGACGGATCATGAGGCTGAAGCTCGATGAGTTCTGGCTGGAATCGATCAATTTCAGATTGAACCGGATCACGATCGGGCAGAATGACCCGGTGGCTGGGGGGACCTTTGGGCGTCGAAATTCCACCTGGCATTTTGGTGAGTCGACGATGCACATTCATATCGATGGCCTTTTGACTCTCGGCGAGCTGTTCTGCCAGCGGTCTGGCGATGGCGTCGAGTCGTTCGATGTCCTGCACATTGAAGTTGGTGTAGTTGTCGACAGGTCGATGGACGACTGTCGGCGTGATGAAGACCAGCAACTCGGTTCGCTCGAGGCGCTCTTCGCTGAATTCGAAGAATTGGCCAATGAGTGGGATGTCTGCCAAGCCCGGAATGCGGTCTCGGGTGATGAGCTCAGCTTCTTTGAGGAGCCCACCAAGCACAATCGTTTGGCCATCGAGGAGGACTGCTTGCGTCGTGACTTGTTTGCGGCCAAAGATGGCCGATTCTGTGTTTCCGACACTGTAAGAGGGGTCTTGGACATTCGAGATTTCGACGCTGACCGAGAGATCGACGGCACCTTCTTCGGTGATGCGGGGACGAACATTGAGGAAGACACCGACGTTCTTGTACTCAATGGTCGTGCTGGTGTTGAGTCCGCCCGATGCCGCATCAACCGTGCCCGTTGCGACCGGGAATTCCTCGCCCGCGAAGAACACTGCTTCCTCGTTGTCGGCGGTGAACACGCGGGGTTCTTGAATAATCCGAGTGTTGGTGACGGTGTTGAGCGCTTCAACGATGAGATTGACGTCAAAGGGGCCCAAGTTCCATATAACACCGCCATCGAACAGCGGACTGAACAAGTCGGACAGACTTTGCGACGCAATGTCCAGTGACATTGGACCAGCGACGATGGCGCCTTGGTTGGGGCTGAAGTCCTTACCGATCTTCATGCCCAGATTCAGTGCATCGCCCAGATCCACCTCAATGATGGTCGCCGAGAGCATGACTTGGCGTCGGGGTTGGTCGAAGGCCTCGATGAGTTTCCGCATCGGTTCTTGGTAGGCCGGAGGTGCGAGAATCGCCAGCGCGTTTTGTCGCACGATTGGGACGATGCGAACCTTGCCGATTAGGGCCGATTCGGGCGATTGCGAGTCTGCGTCGCTGTTGTTGCCCCAAGGGAACTGGAGATCCTGACTCGTCGAACTGTTGTCTGGGCCGGTGATGTTGACGCCACCACCGTCGCTGGCGCCAAAGCCCTCTGCTGACAGGCCAGCATCGGGCCTGGGCAGGGAGGCTCGGCCACTGCCAGCACGTGCCAGGAGAATGTTGAGTTCTTCGGTAAGCGAGACAGCGTCGGCGTACTTGAGGGGAATGATTTCTGGCAGGCCTGCATTGGAGGGCTCGTCGATCCGCTCGATGATGCTCTGGATGAAGTCGAAACTCTGTACGGTCTTGGACAAGACCAGCAGGGCATTGCGATCGGGATATGCTTCGATTTGGTACACACCAGCAATGCCAACAGTGGCATCAGTTCGCTGGGACGATTGACCACCGCTTCGGTTGTTTGTTCGAGATGAAGAGCTGCTCGATGACGAACTGCCCCCAGCGCCAAGCACGCTGATGAGCAGATCCTTGACCTTGATGGGGTCGGTGTGTTTCAGGGTGAAGAGTCGTGACGTGCCTTCCGGCCGTGGGAGGTCCCACTCAGTTTCAATAAGGCCACCGATTTGCGAGATGGTCTCGGCCTCACCTTGCACCGTCACGGTGTTCTGCTGCTCGTTGACCGTGAGTCGGAGTTCCGCTTCGGTGGGCCCCTGCGAGGAGCCAGAATTCGCAGGGGAAGAACCACCACCACCACGCTGGTTCGTGCGTCCACGGTTTTGGCTCGAGGTTCGGTTGGCGCTGCTGCCAGAGGTAGACTGTTCAAACAGGTCGAGAATGTTGGCTTCGATTTCCCGTGCGTCTGCGTATTTGAGTCGGAATGTGGCGATTTCTGGCTGAAGCCACTTCCGGTCAAGATCTGCGATGATGGCTTCAATTTGCTGGCACAGCCCAATATCGCCAAGGACCATGAGCTGATTGGAGAGGTCGTCTTCTCGCATCTTGGCCCACTGGTCGGGAAAGAACTCCGCGATATCATCCTTGATCTGACCGGCATCAGCCTGCTCGATCTGGAAGATCTTGAAGATGAGTACGCCGCGTTCTTGTCGATCAGCGAGTGATACACCAGCGGGTACGACTTCAATCTCACCAAGTTGGGTGGCCATTTCATCAAGCGGGCCGATGAAGATCACGTGCTCCCGTTCGATGATGCCAATGTCATTGATTCGCAGGTAGGTCAGAATGAAGTCGAGTGCTTCTTGCCGTGGCATCGGTTGATCGGCGACGATCGTGAATTCCTTGCGGGACGTTGAGGTGTCTTTCCCGATAGGCATGACGATTTTGCCAGTTTCCAGTGCGATGAGCTCGATGAGTTCATTGAGTTTGACGTCTTTGAACGCCAGTACTACGGGCTCATCTTTGACGGCGCGGCGGTCATCTCGAATGCCGTCAGTGGTCCATCGAGTTGGCGGTACTTGCGTTGGCGCGTCTTCGACGATCGGATCGATCGGCGCTTCGGCGGGGACTTCGTCCGTACTGGCAGCCTCCTCGGCAATCGTCTCATCTTCGGGGGTAGGCTCAGCAACCTCTTCGATCTCTTCAACCACTTCAGGAATGGGCTCTGGTTCCGGCGGCGCGGCAGGTTCTGGGCGACCTTGCTGTCCTAAAGCGGGCGAAGTGGCCAATAGCATTGACATCAAGAGCAGCAGGCACTTTGGTGCAGGGATGGAGGTGCAGGACACGGGCATTCCTCTCGAAACGGGAGTGCGCACAACGCGGGTCGCCCCGGTGTATTCCGTAGTGATGGGTGTGAATTTTAAAGTCATTGCTTGGGACCTTCAGAAGGCCGATCTTCCTGGGCCGATTGAATCGGCGAGGTGGCGGGCAGGGTGAAGACGTCCCCGAGGCCGCTTTGTGCATAGACCTCGCCAGGGGCTTCAAAGAGTTCCACTTCAAATGGGCCACCGCCTCGCCACATGACTTCTGCATGGCGTGGTGCCTTGACTGACACAACTTCAATCTCATCCATTTCATGGCCGACGGGAATGACCATCAGTCCATCATCAGTACGGAAGATGACGTCGCTGCCATAGATGGCCACCAGATCCGGACCACCGTATCGACGAGGCCGTGGGTCTGGTGGAGGCGATTCGATCACGGGATCGCGTGGTTTGCACGTATCAGCCGAACACTCGGTGTCCTTGCCTTTGAATTGCCCACCCTGATCTCGGCAGGCATCGCGTTTGAGAATGCGGCATTCCTCACCAATGCAGCACGCCCCCGTGGGTTCTGGTGGTTTGGGTCGTGGCGGTGCTGGAGGTTCGAAGAAGAATGACCGTCCATGAATGCGATCCAAGTCCGTCTGATGGGAGGCATCGTGAGTTGCGACCAGTCGGTCGTATGCGGAGTCATCCAAGGCCCCGCCTCCGCCAAATGCCGTGAGTGACGCTAAGGCGGGAAGCAGCAGCCACAGCGAGATGATGAGCAGGCCAGCGGTTGCCCCCAAACTCACACCGAGAGGTCCTTGCATTTGATCGCGATCGATCATCGGCGTGACCTCTCGTTGATCCAAGCTTCAAGGGTGAGTTCGATATCAAGTGATCGGCCACCTGCCTTGCCCCGCTTGATGCGGGCGGAGGTGATGCCCTCCAG
>PVBE012745376.1_pt1 | contig 28994 bp, 23 predicted proteins | sample 1631181 | NCBI WGS metagenome assembly PVBE01 (sample SAMN08397723, study PRJNA350692) | Marine metagenome, whole genome shotgun sequencing project. | isolation source: water | place: Pacific Ocean | collected 2012-04
CGTTGTTACCATTTCTTTTTTTAAGAAGGGAGTACGCACATGAAAATTTAATCTCTTAAACTTGATTTTTTAATTAATTGAAATTAAAACATTTAACGAATTATATACACATGAAAAAGATAATGATTCTATTAAGCGTAAGCATATTTATTTGTTTGGGAAGCTATGCCCAGAAAAATAAGCGTACAAGTGCTTATATGTATAATAAAAACAAACAGTACGATAAAGCTATTGTTGCTATAAATGAGGCTATTGTTCATCCAAAAACAATAAATGATGCAAAAACATGGGTGTACAGGGGCAATATCTATTACAACATTGCTATCGACACTTCGGCAGCAGTTCGAAATCTTGCTCCTGATGCAGCTGAAATTGCTGTGCAATCCTTTGCTAAGGCTAAAGAGTTGGATGTAGATGGTGATTTTACGGGAGAGATGTCCATGTATCTGTTAAATCTTACTAATATATTTTATCAAAAGGGATCTGATGGATTCACTGATTCTGATTTTGAAAGTGCTCTCATCAATTTTAAGCAAGCATTTGATATTGCACAATTGGAAGGTAAATTTGATACTATAGCAGCTTTCAATATAGGAATGAGCGCTATATATTCAGATGATCCAACAGTTGCAATTGAATATCTTCAAAAATGTGTTGATGTTAAATTTATGGATCCCCGTGTATATTTGTTTTATTCACGAGCCGAAAAGCAATTAGGGGATACTACAAGGGCGTTTGAGGTACTTACTCTGGGACGTGAATATTTCCCTAATGAAAGTAGCCTCCAGCTTGAGGAAGCACAGCTATACCTTGAAACCGGTGAAAATGATAAACTTGTTAATAGTTTGAAAGAATCGATTGCCGCTGATCCCTCAAATGCTAATCTGTACAGGGTAATAGGGCAGACCTATGAAAATATTGGAGATGATGACCTGGCGATAGAAAGCTACACAAAAGCTATCGAGTTAAATCCTGATTTTGGAGATGCCATCTTTAACCTGGGAGCAATTTATGTAAATCGTGCCTCAACGCTTTATACAGAAGCTAACAATCTACCATTTGAAGAAGATAAGAAATATCAGAAGTTAAAAGGAGAAGCTGATGCTGATCTTCATTTAGCTCTTCCTTATTTAGAAAAATCGCTTGAATTAAATCCTGGTAACAAGGTTATTATAGCTGCATTAAAAGAAGCTTATGCTAACCTAAAGATGAATGATAAGCTAAAAGAACTTATGGATAAATAGAGTAGACAGGGAAGGGAGTTAATTTCTCTTCCCTTTTTATCGATAATTGCTATTTAACATAATATATATTATAGGACAGTTATGTAGTCTATAACAAATGAAAGCCATTAGCATTAATAAGCTTCAAATAGACTAGTACACAATCTCAGATACTATTGGTAAGAATGTTTGTATGTTTTTATCTGGTTTGCCTCAATTAATTATAACAATTCTTTTTGTCTCGGTGAAACTACCTGCTTGTAACCGATATAAATATGTTCCACTTGTAAGACTGCTTCCATCAAAGGAAATTTCGTAATTACCGTGAGTTTGTTCTCCGTTGACAAGAGTTTTAATTTCTCTACCGAACATATCAAAAACTGTAAGACTAACAAATTGTGAATTAGGTATTGAGTATACTATTTTGGTATAATGGTTAAATGGGTTTGGATAATTTTGTTCAAGACGGTAATCGTTAGTTTTTACAATGTCATCATCAATGGAAACAACAATTGACGGTGGTGCCATTAATATCCATTTTTTGGGATCAATTTCCATTATATCATCTATAGAAATAGCTGAACTCCCCTGCCCTTCTATCATTACAACAGTTTCATCTAATCCGTTAACAGTAATCGGAATATCCACATCCAGTAGTATATTATTTTCGGTTTCCCAGGTAAAAGTAGCTTCATTAATTTCTCTTACCACATGCAGTACCGGATAGGCTGCTTCTCGGAAAAAAACTTCCCAGAAGGGATATAAATCCAGGCCTGTTACTTCTTCTGCCTGCTCCTTCATATCTTCGGTTGATAAAATTCTGCATTGTCGTCCGTTTGTGTTATCAAAGTCAGTTGAGTCGGGATATGCCCATCTTTCAAATAAATTAAAAAATTCATCATCACCAAGGTGATAACGCAATGTGTGCATTACCGAAGCACCACGAGAATATGGATTTAAGGCGAATCCTTGTGACGCAGTTAATTGTTCACGAGGAGCTAGAGGGGATGAATGATTATTGTTTGGCCGCATATTATCCATGTATTGATGATAGCTGTCCATTCCTGACAAAAATTCAACATACAAGGCTTCGGTGTATGTTGCCATACCTTCATGTATCCAGATATCTGCAAAATCCTTTGCCGTAATTAGGTTACCCCACCATTCATGAGCTAATTCATGATAATGAATATAATCAAATCCCCAGCTATTAACAGAAAAGTTGTGCCCATAGGCAATAATGGTCTGATGTTCCATTCCCCAATACGGAGCGTGGGCCCATCCGTGTTTATCGGTTGTAAATGGAAACGGTCCACAGATTGATTCAAGGAAATTGAATTCTGTTAGAAATACACCCATCCAATTTGCAGCTGTAGCGGAATCTTCAGGAAGTACCCAAAAGTAAAATGGAATTGAATCACCGGTCATACCTATGTATGTGTCTTCAATCAAAGCAAATTCGGCAGCATAAATAGTAACATTATAATTGTTAATTGGCGTTGAGATAAACCAATCAAATGTTGTAGTGTTATTCCCATTAACTGTACTGCCCATATACCTACCATTGGATACACAGATAAGGGGATTTGGAACAGTAAAACTCATCGACATTGAATCCGGTTCGTCAGATGGGTGATCCTTGCATGGCCACCATAGATCAGCGCCTTCAAACTCACAGGCTACACCAATCCATGGGTCACCGATTGGTGATGAGTTCCATACAAAACCTCCATTCCAAGGTGGGTTTGGTGCAATTCGTGGTGCTCCATTATAAAAAACTTGAACGCTAATCATATTGCCCGAGCCAACTGAAAAAGGAAATTCTATATTTAGTTTTCCATTTGTATGATCAAAGGCCACATTTGAATAGTTCCCATTCCCTAATTTGAAAAGAGTTGAGTCAACATTGAAACGATTATCAAGATCCAAAACGAGAGTATCTAATTGGTTTACAATCTCTACACGGCATATGAGTGAACCACTAATCGTTAGGGCAATATTATCTATGTTCAGATCAAGATCATAATAATTAACATCATACGCAGCTTGTTGAGGACTTAGTACGCCTCCTGATGATTGGGCATAAGTATATGTAGAAGTCACACTAAAGATAGTGATAAACAATAATTGTAATCGAAGTGTTAATTTCATGATGAGTTACTTTTGGTTAAAAATCCGATTAACATTTATATTGTACTAACAATAAAAATCTTTAAGTAGCAAAACTATAGCAAAAATATCACATTGGTTATTTCACAATCTCAACTACTTCAAGTTCAAATACTAAAGGAGTGAATGGTTTGATATCCTTGGTCCTTTGAGTATTTCCCCAGCCAAGGTGTGATGGAATCAATACCCAGGATTTTCCTCCTTTTTTCATTCGCTGTATTGCTTCTTCCCAGCCATTAATTACTGCACCTGTGCCTATTATATATGTAAATGGCCTGTTATCTGCACGCGAGTCTTGAAGTAAGTTTCCGTCCAGATCGTAATGTAAGTAATGTATTGTAACCATGTTACCTTTAACAGGGCTATCGCCTTCACCAACTGCAAGTTCTTTAAAATAAAGTCCTGATTCAAGTGGCTGAATAGTAATATTATTCTCTTTAATGTACTTTGTAATTTTTCCAGGTTCCTCTCTCTCCAGGAGTATGAGTTCCAGTTCTTTCTCTTTCTTATAACGTTGGTAATCCTCCTGTACTTCTTCAAAACTTCTGATAGCTTCTAGTTTTATTTCGTATATCAAAGTCGTAAATGGTGGCACAGTTTCTCTTCCCATGGCTCCAACACCAATCCATGATGGTACAATCAGCTTAGCGCTGCCACCAGGTCTAAGCATACCCAGTCCTTCCATAAACCCTTTGGTATCAAAGTTTTTACCCCATTCAACATCTACTGCTCGTCCCTCAAAATTATCAAAAAGTTCAGTACCATCTAATTGTTTAACAGACATATATACCTGGCACATATTGCCTGAATCGGGTCTGTTGCCCCTACCCTTTTTAAGTGGCATAAAATATAAACCTGAGGCAGTTGGTTTTGTAGTTATATTATTGTCATTCAAATAGTTCTGGAGTAATACTTTTTCCTTTTTCTCGTCCTCATTTGCAATTGAGTCCATCTCTAATTGAAAATCGGCATTTGAGATATGTTTAAGCAGCTTAACGTCGTAATAAACATTACTACCCGGTTTAACGAAACTTGGTAATTCCGTAACCATTGCAGTTTTATAATAAAACGAGTCAGCAACCACAACAACAGTAAGCGAATCTCCGGTGCCCATTAGTGTTAAGGCATCATATAAATCACCTTCAAACATAGGCTTTATAATCGGGAACACCATTGCATCATCCAGTGTTCTGCTATTAAAAAGCATACTGTCTTCCAAACGGTACACAAGGTTTACTGTAACAATCTCAGACTCAACAGCTTTAGTTGTGTCATTTCCACGATAATGCACCTTGTACACAGTTCCGTTATCTGCGGTTGTGTAGTCGCTAAATTTATTGCTTGAACAAGAAAAAATAACCGTGGCACCAGTAAATACCACGGTTATTAAAAAAAGAATATTTTTCATCTATTTAGTATTTGCACAAATAAAATGCTAATTAATATCAACAAGTTCCACATCAAACACAAGAGTTGATGCAGGAGGAATACTTCCTCTACCGGTTGGTCCGTAACCAAGCTCAGAAGGAATAATCAATACTGCTTTACCACCTTTTCTCATCATTCCAATTCCTTCGTCCCAGCCTTTTATTACCTGTCCCTGGCCTAGTGGAAACTCTATTGGTTCACCACGTTCGACGGAACTATCGAATACACTGCCATCCAAAAATTTCCCAGTATAATGTACTTTTACTTTCTGGCCTTTTTCGGGTGTACTGCCTGTACCCTCTTTCGTTTCAATATAAATTAACCCACTTGCTATAGGTAAAGCATCAGGATAATTTTGAGCTAAATAGTCGTAACGTGCTTTGGTTTCTATAGCTTTCATACGTTTCAAATCAGCTTCTTGTTGAGCCTGAACTTCTTCAAGACTCTCTATTGCATTCAACTTAATTCGGAAATACAGATATTCTACTGAATCTAAACCAGGAGGCAATCCGGGCATTCTGAATAATTTAATGAAGATTGAATCGGCGTCACAAATAAATGTAGCGCTATCACCAATGTGCATCATCGAAATACCATCATAAATATCACCTTTAAATGTAGGCTCAATCATTGGTATCTTCATTACCTGAGGAAGTAATTTGCTATCAAACATTACTGAGTCTTTAGATGCATATACCATATCAATGGTTACATAATCACCTATTTTTGGACTAGCAGTGTCTGTTCCTTTGGTATGAAATTGATAACACAACCCATCGTCTGTTTCTTTAAATCCAGGAAATTTCTCACTACCTGATTCGCATGATACAAATACAGCTCCAAACGCCATAAGTACTATTGTTACTATTAAAAATAGTTTTTTCATTTTTATAATATTAATTAAGGTTAGTAAATTCGATTTCATATATTATAGTTGATCTGGGTGGTATTTTTTTATTATCACCCAGCAATCCATGAGCAAGGTGCGAAGGTATAATAATTATTGCCTTGTCCCCCACCCTCATATTTAATATTGCTTCTTCTAGTCCGCTTTCAACTCCGCCATAACCAATTTTAAATTCTTTTGGCCCGCTTTCTAAAGATGAGTAAATCACGTCGCCGGTTATAAGTTTTATCTTATAATCGAGAGTTGCAATTTTACCTTTTTGTGCCTTCTCCCCTTTTCCTGGCCTGGTTATCTCGTAACTAAGTCCGGAACCGGTTTTGGTAACATCGAGTTTATGTCTTTTTATATAATTGCTAATTTCCTTATTTTCAGAGTTTACGAGGTATCTGTTCACTTTAACCAGAGATTCCTTTTCTGCTTTGGAGTTACTTTGTTCAGGAATAGAATTCTCAGTGGTTGAGGCTGTATCACAAGATATAGTAACTATAGCCATCATTAAAAAACAGTATGGAAGAGATTTATACAGCATACTATAGAGAAATACTATAATTTAGGTTCTGTTTATTATCGTGCATCACAGTTTTAAGTCTTTCAATCAGTTGATCTATTGATTCGGTAGTTTTACCTCCGGCAGCATTTTTATGTCCACCACCGTTAAAATGTTCTCTGGCAAGTTTGTTAACCGAAAAGTCACCTTTTGATCTAAATGACAATCTTAGTTGATTTTCTTTTTCAGTGACAAGAACCGACATATTTATTTTTTTCATTGCAAGCGGATAGTTGACCAGGCCTTCAGTATCTCCTACTTCATAATTATACTCTTTCAAGTCGCTTTTTGTAAGATAAATTAAAGCAGTATGCAACTCTTCCCAAACAATCATACGATTACTGATAGCATAACCTAGTAATCTCAAACGGTTTTCTGAGTATGTATCGTATATTAGCTTATGGATTTTTTCAGCATCCACACCCAGAGATACTAACTTCGATGTAACTATGTATGTTTCAGGCCGGTTATTTGAAAAGCTAAACGATCCTGTATCTGTGACAATGCAAGTGTAAATAGCTTCTGCAATATTTTTATCAATTAATTTTTCATCACCAAGGGCAGCTATAAAGTCATAAATAAGTTCCCCTGTTGAGGAGGTTTCGACTGTTGAGTAGCAATAGTCGAAATTATGTATCTCAGGATCGATGTGGTGATCAATAAGGATACGTTTGGCACTTGTATTTATAACTATTTCTGAAACTGCACCTAACCTGCTAATTGCGTTAAAATCAACACAAAAGATCAGATCGGCTTCTTTTAATAGTTGTTGCGATAATTTTGATTGTTTTTCGTAGTTAATTATTTTTTCTGAATCAGGAAGCCAGCTATAAAAATCAGGAAACTTATTGGGAACTATCATATTAACTACGTTACCAAGTATTTTTAGATAGTGATACATAGCCAGTGAAGAACCAATAGCATCACCATCAGGATTAGAATGCGATGTTATAACAATTCTGATCTTTTGATTTAGTAGTTGCTTTAGCTCGCTTATTTTGCTAACTGATAACATTTATTGTTTTTAATTTAAAAATTCAAAAACGGGTGCAAAGATAATCTAAAATAAAATATATCAAACTAGGGTAACAAAGTATACAGCAAAGAATATTAAGTAGATCGATTTGAGTTGTTTACTAGCGTTTGAAACTGTTAAAAATCAATAGGTCTTAAATTAATATCGAAAAGAAATTGAGATAGAAATATTAATAAGATTTTCTTTTTTATTAAATAAATATATCGCATCTTTGCACCCGTTTTTTAAAATTTTTATCAACTTAATTATTAAATAGTTATGCCAACAATGATTAGATTATCACGACATGGTAAAAAGCACAGTGCGTTTTATCATATCGTTGTTGCGGATGGTCGTGCACCTCGAGATGGAAGATTTATAGAGAAGATTGGCACATATAATCCCATTACAAACCCGGCTGAAATCGTACTAGATTTCGACAAAGCCCTTGACTGGATTCAAAAAGGGGCTCAACCTACCGACACTGCGAGAACAATTTTATCTCTCAAAGGTGTTATGTACAAACACCATTTATTAGTAGGTGTTAAAAAAGGAGCTTTTACAGAAACTGAAGCTGAAGCTAAATTCGAAAAATGGATTAGCGAGAAAGAAGCTAAACTTGCTAACAAACGTTCAGGTATCGATGAAAAAACTCGTACTGAAGAGAAAGCTAGATTTGATGCTGAAGTGAAAGTTAATGAGGAAAGAGCCGCTGAAATTGCAAAAAGGAAAACAGCTGAAATTGATGCTAAAGTGAAAGCAGCTCAAGATGCTGCTGCTGAAAAAGCTGGTGAGGAAGAAGCAGCTGATGCTGCAGTTGTAGAAGAAATTATTGAAGGGAAGGAAGAAGCACCTGCACAAGAAGTAAAGGAAGAAGCTAAAGAAGAAGCTAAGGAGGAACCTGTAGCAGAAACTAAAGGAGAACCTAAAGCAGAAGCTAAAGACGAACCTAAAGCAGAAGTTAAAGATGAACCTGAAGCAGAAGCTAAAGAAGAACCTAAAGCTGAAGCTAAGGACGAACCTATAGCAGAAACTAAAGAAGAACCTGAAGCAGAAGTTAAAGAAGAACCTAAAGCAGAAGCTAAGGAAGAACCTAAAGCAGAAGTTAAGGAAGAACCTAAAGCAGAAGTTAAGGAAGAACCCAAAGCAGAAACTAAGGAAGAACCCAAAGCAGAAACTAAGGAAGAACCTGAAGCAGAAACTAAAGAAGAAACAAAAACTGAAGAGTAATAATATTCTTTTAGGTTAACAAAAAGCCTGTCAGGAATATCCTGATAGGCTTTTTTTGATAGTAAAACAGCGGTTGGGGGCTATTTGGTATATTAATATGAAATCACTACTTTTCCATAGTATGTCTTTTTAGTACCTGTAAAATGAACAATATAAAGCCCTTCAGGAAGATCTCCTATGTAAAGCTCTTTATCATTTGAATAAAATTCTTCAATAAGAACAACCTTCCCATTTGTATCTGTTAGTTTTATAGTCAGTAGTTGATCATCTAAATCTGACAAATCAAAATGCAAGATTTCTTTGGCAGGATTAGGAAAAATATTTATTTCGGGAGAGTTCTTCGTATTATCATATATTGAAGTTGGGTTTTGATATAATTCAAATACTTCAGCACTTGTAAGTGCTCTGTCATAGATTCTTAATTCATCAATACTACCTTCAAAATATTGTGTTGTATTACCCCAGTATCCTCTTCCAAGCCACATTTTTTCATGTACAAGCGCATCATTAAAAAATTGCGAATATGAAGGATCTCCAAAACTATATCTTCGGCCTGTCATTTCAACCCCATCAAGATATCCAGTATTAAAGTCAAGGCCTACAACAACAACATAATGATGCCATTCATTAATAGATACAGGCTTGAAGGAATCAAAGCAACTCGAAGGAAATGTGCAACCGTCTTTCCAGACTGTGTAATATATAGCCCGTGATGCCATGTATATTGGACTGTGCCCCAATTCTATAATTAAACCTTTGTTAGCTGCATCAAAAAAATCACAATTTTCATCAGCACCATAATATAGTATTAGTGAGATTCCATAAGTAAGTGGGATATTAATAGCTTTAAACCATACAGAAATAGAGCCTTTGAACAACGTGGAAAAAATATTTGGGGGAGGTTTCCCATCTTTGGGAATTCTTGCATAAGCATCGATTCCATCAAATGATAATGCATTACCAAGTATACCTGGTACTAAGGATCCTCCGTAATTAGTACCGTGATTTGCATTTTGGCTGATATCATAAATTGTATCAGCTACTAATTCCTCAAAGTTCCAATGTGCTACTAAACCGTTTTGTGCATCAATGGTTAATCCATGAATAAACAACAAAACGAAAGTTACTGCTCTATAAAATTTCATAATTCCTCATTTTTATTAGTTTACATTGATAGTCGTGAATATTGTAAATCCTGACATTAATGTTAAACACTCATAGATACAATACATAATGAGGAATTTAACGCATCGGTTCCGGGTTCTGGATTTGTATCAGGTAAATGATAGTTAGAAATTTTAGCTGAGAGCCAAATCTATTATTTTATAACAATCTCAGTCCTTCGATTTTTTGCTCTACCCTGTTCGGTACTATTAGGTGCAACAGGTTGAGATTGGCCCATTGCATTATATGCAAGCCGCTCACTATCAATCCCATTAGAAATAAGATAATTGAGAACAGATTTAGCCCTGTGCATTGATAGTGTCATGTTGTAGTCCGCACTTCCAATACTGTCAGTATGTCCTATAATTTCGATTTCTGAAGTAGGGTGTTGATCCAGCAATTCAACAAGTTTATTTAATTCGATGGACGAACTTGGTAGTAACTCATATTTATTAAATTCAAAAAATACATTATTCATAATCAGCTGGTTACCTTTAGCGAAAGGAGATAACTCAAATATCTTTTTAATTGATTCTACTCCAATTGAATCCTTGAGGTTTATGTTCTCAGAGAAAAACAAATAACCTTTTTTTGTTATTGTAAATGCATAATCAACACCCGGGAAAATCACAATCAGGAAATTACCGGTAACAGAATCAGAAACAGTTGTATTTATGATCTCAGAAGTACCAAGGTTAGTGATCTGAACCTCTGCCTTTAATGGTATTTTGGTTACCTTATCAATAACCACTCCTTCAACATACATAATCTTTTTAGGTAGTATTTCCTGATAATTCTCAAAGACATAAATATCCATGGCTCCTGCTCCTCCCTCACGGTCACTTGATATCCAACTCTGCGATCCGTCGATGCTTGAGAAAATATTTATATCATTAAATCTAGAATTAGTAGGATAACCAACGTTACTTGCCAATGACCATCGTCCTAGCTCATCTTGTCTTGAAATAAATAAATCATAACCCCCAAGTCCCGGGTGACCATTCGAAGCAAAAAACAAAGTTTTACCATCAGCATGAAGAAATGGTGTCATCTCATCTTTTGTAGTATTGATACTATCACCAAGGTTAATGGGCGGACTCCATGTATCGTTCTTAAGCTTTATTGACATCCATATATCTGAGCCCCCTTTTCCTCCGGAACGTTTGGACGCGAAATAAAGTCTTTTACTGTCGGACGATATTATTGGTTGTGATTCCCAGGTAGATGTATTGATGTCATTACCAATACTATGTGGCGTAAGCCAGACATTACCAAGACGTTCGGAGAAATATAAATCACATCCTCCTTTCCCTGAAGGCCAATAGCAACCGGTAAAAAACATAGTTCTTCCATCAGTACTGAAATTTATCGTGCCCATATTCCGCTCATCATCTCTCCATCTTAGTGCTACAACTTGAGGAACACTCCAGCTTGCATTGGAGTGAGCAGTATAATACAGATCTTCTTTATACCTCTTAGACGAAAATGCAGGTTGCTTAACGCGTTTGGTTAGCATTAACAGATCATAATCAGTATTAACATAATTTATGTACTCGTCGTTAGATGTATTTATTGGAAATCCAATGTTAATAGGGTTTGTTTTTACTGGGTTGCTTATAAGTTTAAACGCAGTATCGGCAAATATTAATTTCTCTGTAGCTAAGGCTCTTAGCTCTTTAGATATAGAATTAAATTTAAGTAACTTATTGTAGTTAAGAATAGAATTATTATACTCCCCGGTTTTGTAATATATATTTGCTAAAAAGTAATAAACAGGTGGAAATAAAGCTGAATCAATTGCAAGAGCAATATTGTACTCTCTTATTGCGTCATCGTATCTTTTAAGATCGGAATAAATATCTCCCAATAATAGCCTTGCTTCAATGAAATTTGCATCGCGTTCTATAGATAAGTTAAGATATTTAATTGTTTCATTATGATTGTTGTTCTTATAATGAGTTGCTGCGTGATTGTAATAACTAATTGCTTTTTTATCTTTGGAAGATAACTTATATTCCTGAGCATCAGCAATATTGGAAGTTAAAAATAGAAGTATCGTTAGTAGAGTCAGATTTTTACAAAGCTTTATGAAAGGCGTTATTCTGAATATCATTCCAATTAAGGGATATTGCCTAATTAATATTGATGATATGAGACTCATTTTCCCAATTCCCTGAAAGCAAACAAAATAATATTCAAATCCTTCCACAGATTATAGTCACGTGCATAAAGGAGGTTTAATTGACGTATAGTTTCATCGTCAGGATGTTTAAACTTTATTGAATCAACAGGATTGAGTACACCTTTACGGATATTCGGTAAGTGGTGTAATTGTTCATAAAGAGGATAATATCCAACCCAACTCATGGATCCCCATAGTATCTTAAAGATATTTTTCAGAGTACTAATAGGTTTCTTTTGAATTAATACTATAATCGGGTAAAATGCAAGAAAGACCAAACTGAGGAAAATATCAAGAAGTCGTTTGTTTCTTCTGTTTGCCATACCATCAACGGCATTAATATCAACAGTATATAATTCTCCGCGGGTATGGATAGAATTACTACCGATAATAGACAGACTGTCTTCTGGAGCAATCTTATAATCAACCCTGGCAACTTGCCATGCAGTCATTTTGTCAATTATTCGTTGATGTGAAATACTTTTTGAGCAAAAAATAACTTCATCAATATTGTATATTCTTATAATATCAACAACCTGGGTAATACTTCCAATAAACGTACTGTCATCATTAAGATTTTCACTGCTACTTACAAGACCCACAAAGTCAGGTTTTATATATGATTTTTTCAATAAACCGGCTACTCTTGTTGCTTCTGTAGGGTCACCAATTATAACAAAACGCTTATTGATATCGTTACCAATCTGAATTCCCGAAACCTTTGTAGCGTGCAACAAAAGTCTTATTAAAGGCAGTATAATAATGCCCCAAAGGGTTCCCAATAATATTAATGCTCGTGAAAATCTAAATCGTTCGGGAAGCAATGCATATAGTACCAAAATTATAACTGTGCCTACTAATAAGCCGGTAATTGATTTTTTAATTCTGACTGGTCTGTCGTAACCACCTATGAAATAAACCGAAAGTAACCAAATCAGCACATAAGATGGTATAACATAGTAAATTAACGCAGTTGGATAATTACCTCCATCAGTATATATTTGTGTTCTTCCCCATAGCTCTTTTATTAACATCGAACCTGAGAACAAAGCAATACCATCGAACAGGGGCAGCATTAGCTTTTTCCAAAACCTGGTTAGCAAGGCAATAGTAGCTCTGAAATAAATAGCGATATTAATAAGGAAAGTAAAAAGCCTTGCATTTTTTATTGTAAAGTGCTTTTTTGCGAAAATAACCATTGCATTATAAAATACCAAAACATAGTTCACACTTCCTTTTTTAGTGCTTTCTCCTTTATAATGTATGATCCTTGTCTCAGGATAATAATAATTATAGTATCCGGCCTTAATAATTCTGTAACTCAGGTCGATATCCTCACCATACATAAAAAAAGACTCGTCAAGTAAGCCAATTTTATCAAGTACAGATTTTCTAAGCAGCATAAAAGCACCGGGCAATATTTCTACTTTATGTATCTGATCATTGTCAAGGTGGCCCAGATGATATCGTGCAAACCTCTTACTACGAGGAAAAAGCGAACTAAGACCAAACATCTTATAAAAGGCAGTTGATGGTGTTGGTAATCCTCGTTTAGATTCAGGAAGGAAGTTCCCTGAGCCGTCCACCATCTTTACTCCCAGGGCACCTGCATCAGGATGACCCTCCATAAAAGAAATTACTTTTTCAAATGTGTTGTGCTCAACAACTGTATCAGGATTTAGTAATAATATGTATTCCCCTTTAGATCTTTTAATACCCTGGTTATTAGCAACAGAAAAGCCTACATTTTTTTTGTTGGCAATAAGATTAACATCCGGATATTTATTTTTTACCATATTGTTTGAGCCGTCAATAGAGTTATTGTCAACTACAATTACCTCTCCATCAATATTTTCCATTGCTATTTTTACAGAGCTAAGGCATTGGTCCAGAAAATATTCAACATTGTAATTAACTATAACTACGGACAACTTCATATGTGATATCTAAAGATTATCAGGCAAATATACATAGTATGGATAAAAAATTATATGATGTATCCACCATATTTCTAAACTAAACGTTATAATACAACGAATATTGATTATTCTTATTTTTGCAATACTAACTATGGTAAAGAATATTTTAAGTACAACCGGAACCAGAATACTCAATGCACTGATTAATCTGGTAATATTAATACTACTTACCAGGGAGATTGGGAGCGAAGGTTTTGGGGTTATCACTATTATACTGATTGACATAACAGTAATTCAGCTTTTGGTTGATTTAATTGCGGGCAGTGCGCTAATTTATTTTAGCTCAAGGACTGAAATAATCAAACTATTAATCCCCTCCTACTTGTGGATTATTATTATTATTGGTTTTGCCTGGGTAATATTTACTTTTTTGACCACATTTTTTCCAGAATTTTATGCGCTGATAGTCCCAGCCAGATTTGAAATGGACATAATAATTCTTGCTTTACTTAATGCCACGATGCTAACGCACTATAATCTACTATTGGGTAAAAAGAGAATTGGTGTTTACAATATCATTTTTACCGTTCAAATCCTTACCTTGCTGATAACTCTACTATACAGAATATTTGTGTTAGTTGATCCTTCAGTGGAATCATGGATTATATCACTTTATTTCGCATATGGAGTAGGTGTTATTTTAAGCTTTATTGCTGTAATTAATAAAATAGGTGATATTAGTTTAACTGGCACTTTTGTGATAATCAAGAAAGTTTTCAGCTTTGGCTTAATAACACAATTAGCTAATATATTGCATATAGGAAACAAAAGAATAAGTTTTTATGTTGTAAAAATGTTTACTGGTCTACCAGCTGTAGGTGTTTATGGGGCTGGTACTCAATTAACTGAGGGAGTTCGAATACTTGGACAAAGTATATCACTTGTCCAGTTTTCAGAAATATCAAACTCCAATGATAAAAATTATGCAGTTAGCCTTACGATTAAACTGATGAAGTTTTCGGTGTTGCTTACAATTATGGCTGTAATAATATTACTGATCATTCCAACTGAAGTTTATGGGTTAATATTTGGCGCAGATTTTACAAACATTAAATATGTTATAATCGCACTTAGTCCAGGTGTTATTGCGCTGTCATCAAACACGATTTTCAGCCATTATTTCGGAGGCTTAGGCAGACCGGTAATAAGTTTATGGGCTAATGGCATAGGATTTATTATAACAATTGCCCTGGCAATACTATTAATTCCGTCATTTGGATATATTGGTGCAGCAGCTACTGCATCGGCCAGCTATATTTCAAGCGTGATTTACCAGTATATTATTTTTAAGAAAGAAACTGGAGTAAAATTTAGGCAATGGATACCGGAAAAGAACGATCTAACTGATTTTAGCAAGATAATTAAAAACCTGGCTGCCAAAAATAGGAAATTAATCAGGTTAGTAACAATTGTGTCTGGGATATACATCCCACGTGAGTTCAACTTTATTTATCATCAATATCTAAGCAAAAATTATATTGTTTCAGACGGATCTTTTCTACACAAAGGTTCTTAATGATTAGTGTTAAACAAAATAAATTGAGTAAAAAAATTGATAATCAGGAACATATAATTAATTTAAGTATTTAGTTACTTAAAGGTTATAATTAGTTTAAAAAATGAATACTTTTGGCATCCAAAAAAAATGAAAATTTACCTATATTTATCAAAAAATATTTTAATCATAGATATGAGTTATTTGATAATCTTCAAACCATGATAATTAACAATAATAATCGCAATAACGTTTTGAAACACAGGAAGTTTGTTGTTAGTGGGCTTCTTACTCTATTTCTACTGGTTTCTTCTGTTTCAATCTCTCAAACATCTGAAGATGAAAAGAACTTCCAGCAATGTAAAGCCTGTCATACTATTGGTGGAGGGAAACTTGTTGGACCTGATCTGAAAGGAATAACCGCTCGAAGAGATGAAGCTTGGTTAATTAGTTTCATTCAGAGCTCGCAGAAGATGATACAGTCTGGTGATGAGCAGGCTGTTAAAGTGTTCAATGATAATCTGAATATTCCAATGCCTGATAATAATCTTACTGATGATCAAGTTAAAGGAATACTACTGTTTATTGACAACGATGGTAAACTGGCTGAAGGGGAGATCGCTGAGGCTGGGATACAAGCAGATTCTGCAACAGCAGTACATAGTGATAAAGATTTTGCTGAGCTTATAGTTGAGATGAAAAGGGATGAAACCCGCAATATGCGAAGCGTATTCGTTATTATGGTGCTATTGATAATCATAAGCATTACTGATCTAATCCTTTTTAAAATAGTAAAAGCAAAATGGATACATTATGTTATTGTGTTAATTGCGGTTATAATTGTTAGTGAAATTGTAGTTGTTGAGGCGATTGGTCTTGGCAGACAACAATACTATCAACCTGATCAACCTATTCAGTTTTCACATAAAGTACATGCCGGCCAAAATCAAATAGATTGCCAATATTGTCATTATACAGCCAATACAAGTATGCATGCAGGTATTCCACCAGTTGAAACCTGTATGAATTGTCATAAACTAGTAAAAGAAGGTAAACAAACCGGTACTAAAGAGATTGCTAAAATTTATACCGCAATCGAAAATAATAAACCAATTGAATGGGTTAAAGTATATAACCTCCCCGATCATGTTTATTTTAATCATGCTCAGCACGTAGCTGTTGGCAAAATGGATTGCGCAAAATGTCATGGTGAGGTTAATCAGATGGATCAAATTATTCAGGAGTCTAATCTAAGTATGGGGTGGTGTATTGAATGCCATCGTACTGAATCAGTTCAATTTGTATCAAATAAATTCTTTGAACAATACACAAAACTTCACGAAAAATTAAAAAGTGGTGAGATTACTGATGTTACAGTTCAAAATATTGGTGGCGATGAATGCGCTAAATGTCATTATTAATATTATTATAACTATCATTCCATTTAATTAAAACTATGGATAAATTATACTGGCAAAGTATTGAAAACTTCAAGGAACAGAAAAACAAAGCTGTACTGGATAACAAAGAACCTGTCCCTGAATTTTCAATTGAAGGCCTCCATGAATCGGAAATAGCCGGTAAATCCGGAAGGAGAGATTTCCTAAAACTGCTTGGTTTTTCTGTAAGTGCAGTAGCACTTGTATCCAGCTGTCAAATGCCTGTACGTAAAGCAATACCATTACTTAATCAACCAGAAGATTTAGTACCCGGTGTGGCAAACTATTATGCATCTACTTTTTTCGATGGAAATGATTATTGCAGCATACTTGTTAAAACCCGTGAAGGCAGACCTATTAAAATAGAAGGAAATGATTTGTCAGCTTTAACAAAGGGAGGAACAAATGCAAGAGTACAGGCATCGGTACTTAATTTGTACGATGATGCACGACTACGTAATCCTTATATTCTTGGTGGGAAATCCGACTGGGAAACAATTGACAATGAAATAACTGCTAGATTATCCGAACTAAGTCAATCAGGTAAAAAAGTTGTACTGCTCACATCCACTATAATCAGTCCTGCTACTAATAAATTAATTAAAGAGTTTTTAGCTGCATATCCTAACATTGAATGGGTAACGTATGATCCGGTAAGTTTTGCTGCTCTAAGAGAAGCTAACAAGCTTAATTTTGGAAAATATGTGATTCCCTCCTACTCTTTCGACAAAGCAAATATTATTGCAGGCTTTAATGCCGATTTCTTGGGTAATTGGTTGATGCCTGTTTCTTTTTCGAAACAATATTCTGAGAATAGAAAGTTAAATAAAGATAAGCCTCGTATGTCAAGAAGCTATCAGTTTGAAAGCAGGATGTCGCTCACAGGTGCTAATGCAGATTACAGATATGGGATAAGACCATCTGAAGAAGCTACGGTACTCCTTAACCTTTACAACGAAATAGCAAAATCTACAGGCATGTCAACCTTTAATGTTCCATCTTCACCGGTGGATATTTCTAAGGTTGCTTATGATCTTCTTGCAAACCAGGGTAGCTCACTTGTTGTTTCAGGCACTAACAATCTTAACATCCAGCTTATTGTAAACGCTATAAATAACGCTCTTGGCAATTACGGAAGCACTATTGATCTAAATACTCCTATAAATTTAAAACAAGGAAGTGATGTATTAATGGATAACCTTGTTCAGGAAATGAATTCGGGTAAGATTGATGGTATAATGATACATAATGCTAACCCTGCTTACGACTATGCAGCTGCCACAGACTTCATTTCCGGAATGGAAAAAGTAGATACAAGGATTTCCTTTTCTGATACCATGGATGAAACATCACGTGAATGTGAATTTGTATGCACCAACAATAATTTTCTTGAATCATGGGACGATGCTGAACCTGTTAAAGGATCACTAAGCATTACCCAACCTGCAATCAGACCTATTTTTAATACAAGGCAGTTTCAGGATAGTTTATTAAAATGGATGGGAAGCAAAGATGATTTTTCAACCTATCTTGAAACGTATTGGAATGGGATATTAGCAAAGGATAAAAATATTTCTGATAATATTAAGCAAAACTGGAATAAGATAAAACATGATGGTGTTTATCAAATTGCATATGATGTAAGCGATCAACCCAAATTTAAACCTCATACATTAATCACCCAAAAAAGCAATTCAGCTGATATTGAACTAGCTTTGTATGAGAAAATTTCAATGGGAACAGGAAAGTATGCCAATAATCCATGGTTACAGGAAATGCCCGATCCTATCACCACTGCAACATGGGATAATTATTTAAGTATATCACCATCATATGCAGAAGAAAATGACTTGCACCTTGAGGACGTAGTACTCGTAAACGGTAAATTTGAAATACCGGTTCTTGTACAAGCAGGGCAGCCCATTGGTACTGCATCAATTGCTCTTGGTTATGGCAGAACTTCAGCTGGTAAAGCAGGTGATAATGTAGGACAAAATGCATTTCAGCTTCTAAATGACACAGACATAACAATTGAGAAAGTGTCAGGAAAGCAATATCCTTTAGCCCTCACTCAGATGCATCATGATATGGAGGAACGTCCAATAGTTCGTGAAACAACATTTGCAGATTATCTTAAAGATCCGGCATCAGGAAATGAACTTCATAAGTATGATGAGGAACATAATGTTACTCTTTATAACAAAATAAATTACGATGGTTTTCAATGGAGTTTGTCAGTCGATCTCACAAGCTGTACAGGCTGTGGAAATTGTGTAATAGCATGCCAGGCTGAGAACAATATTGCGGTTATTGGCAAAGAACAAATTAAAAACCGTCGTATAATGCATTGGATGCGAATTGATAGATATTACTCAAGAGATGAAGAGAATCCAGAAGTATTTCATATGCCGGTAATGTGCCAGCACTGTAATAATGCACCATGTGAGAATGTATGCCCTGTTGCAGCTACAAGCCACAGTACAGAAGGACTTAATCAAATGACTTACAACCGATGTATAGGAACAAGATATTGTATTAATAACTGTCCTTACAAAGTCAGGCGTTTCAATTGGTTTGAATTCGTGAATAACAACCAATTCGATTATAATATGAATAGCGAACTTGGTAAGTTAGTGCTTAACCCTGATGTAATTGTTCGCCAAAGAGGTGTTGTAGAAAAGTGTTCAATGTGTATACAGCGAATTCAGGAAGGAAAACTAGTAGCAAAAATTGAGAATAGAGGAGTTAGAGATGGGGAAATTAAAATGGCTTGTGAGCAATCATGCCCTACTGATGCCCTTCAATTTGGCAATCTATTGGACAAAGATAGCAAGGTAGAAAAAGTAAGTGATACACCTCGAAAGTATTATCTATTAGAGGGATTACATACTTTACCATCAGTAAGTTATCTAACAAGAATTAGGAACAATGAGCCTAGTTAAATTTTGAATTGATTTAAATCTGCAAAGATGTATAATACAAGAGTCAGAGGAGTTTTAATAAAAGGAAACAAAAGTTTAAGCGATGTAACTCGTGATGTTCTGCGTCCGCTTGATGCTCCCACTCCAACGTGGTGGTATGTCACTGCGTTTATTTCTATTTCGGCAATGATATGGGGTGTATGGGGATTTTATAACACAATTGCGAATGGAATTGGAACATGGGGACTTAACAATAATGTTGCATGGGGTTGGGCAATTATAAACTTTGTTTGGTGGATTGGTATCGGTCATGCCGGTACTGCATTCTCAATATTCTTACTGTTACTAAGACAGAAATGGAGAACATCCATAAACAGAGCTGCTGAAGCGATGACCATTTTTGCTGTAATGGCTGCAGGTCTGTTCCCTTTAATACATATGGGACGAATATGGGATGGATTTTTCATTTTTCCATACTGGAATACAAGAGGCCCCATATGGGATAACTTTAATTCTCCCCTATTTTGGGATGTTGTAGCCATAAGCACCTATTTAACAGCCTCGTTTGTTTTCTGGTATATTGGCATGATACCCGATTTTGCAACAATCAGAGAAACAACTATTTCTAAAGTAAAAAAGAAAATATATGGTGCGATGAGTTTTGGATGGATAGGTAATGCCAGGAGTTGGCTGCGCTTTGAAACCGCTGCGCTATTATTAGGAGGTCTGGCGGCACCACTTGTTGTTTCTGTGCACTCAATCGTTTCTATGGATTTTGCCGTTTCAGTAGTCCCTGGATGGCATACAACAATCTTTCCTCCATATTTTGTTATAGGAGCTATTTTTTCAGGATTTGGTATGGTGCTAACGCTTATGCTTGTACTGAGAAAACTTTATAAATTTAAAGATTATGTTACCGATGGTCATATAGAAGCAATCGCGCGGATACTTACGTTTATCTCACTTATTATGGGTTCGGCATATTTAATTGAACTTTTTACTGCTTGGTATTCAGGAAATGAATATGAGCTATTTACTTTTATGAAAAACAGGGTGACTGGTGAATATACTTTCGCTTATTGGACAATGCTGACTTGTAATGCAATTATACCTCAGTTTTTTTGGATAAAGAAAATCAGAAAGAATATGACATTGGTGTTTATAATTTCAATATTCATAAACATCGGAATGTGGTTCGAACGTTACGTAATTGTAGTTACATCACTCTCAAGGGATTTTTTACCTGCTACATGGGCAACATACTCACCAACGTGGACCGAGATTGCAATTTTTGTCGGAACCTTAGGGCTGTTTGTAATGGGTGTAATTTCATTCTTCCGCTGGATTCCAACAATTGCTATTAGCGAGGTTAAGAGTGTATTAAAAGAAACAACAACATTAAAATCTTTTACCGATGAAGACTAATATTCTTGGAGTATACGATGATGAGCATGATGTAATGAATGCTGTTGATAAGTTACAGGAAAAAGATATCAAGGTTAAGGATGTATTTTCTCCATTTCCCATGCATGGTATTTGGGAAAAGTTAAAACAAACTACCATGTTACCTTATGCTACGTTTCTATATGGTACTGTTGGTGCTATTGGTTCGTTTGCATTGCTGTATTGGACATCAGTAATTAATTACCCTTTGAAATTTGGTGGTAAACCACTTAACACACTGTCGTTTATAATAATAATGTTTGTCCTAACCATATTGATTGGCACTATATTCACAGCGTTAACTTTTTTCATCAGGCAAAAATTATATCCGGGAAAAGAGAGTATTATGCCAGATCCACGATCAGCAAATGATAAGTTTGTTATTGTCATCGAAAAAACTGATAGTATGGGAGATGACGAATTGAATAAAATAAAATCACTTCTAACAGAAAGTGGAGCTGTTGAAGTAAATATATCCTATGTTGACTATGAAGCATGAAAAAAAATATAGTATGAATTCTACACGATATTTAACATTAATCGTTCTATGCTTAGTTGTGTTAACATCTTGCAACAAGAGTAAAAACAATCCTGGTTATGCTTACATGGGTAAAAATGATATGTATTATACAAAATTCTACAAAGCCTATTCTCCAAATCCTATTTTTAGTGATAAAATGACAATCCAACTACCGGTTGAGGGTACAGTATCAAGGGGAAATATGCCATTTGCTTATCCTACGGCTTCTATTACAGACAGAGTAGTAAATCAAACTCTTGCCGGCAATCAATTAGTAAATTCTGTTGAGTATAATGATGAGTCAATTGCGATGGGTAAAGATCTTTATAATATTTATTGTAAAGTATGCCATGGAGAAACAGCAGCTGGTGACGGACATTTATTTACGGGTGGATTGTTTCCTGCTAAGCCAACTTCGTTAATTGATAGCTATGTTCAAAATAAGCCTGATGGAGAGATCTATTACGTTATAACTGCAGGTTCTGTTTCTGGGTTAATGGCACCACATGGCGCACAGGTAACACCTGATGAGCGGTGGATGATCATTAATTATCTTAGGTCGTTGACAAAATAATAATCAAATTAAACAAATCTAACATGGATAAAAAAGTACAGCTCAGCAAGAACTTCAAAGTTGTCATGATCATTTTGATCGTGGTTGGGCTTATTTCAGTTGCCATCGGATTTTTAACTGAAGATGGAAAAAGAGCCTGGGCGAATTTGTTATTGAATAATTATTATTTTCTCTCAGTGGCAATCGGAGCAATATTCTGGCTTGCAATTCAGGCAGTTACTCAGTCAGGATGGTCTGCAGCTTATTTACGCATTCCAATGGCAATGAGCAATTATTTTATTGTTTCAATGATATTATTTGCAATAATGTTCTTTGGAATTCATGACCTGTATCACTGGACACATCATGATGCTGTTATTAACGATGCAATACTTCTGCACAAAAAACCATATCTGAATGTTCCATTTTTTACTATAAGGTATATCGTCTTTTTTGCACTGTGGATATATTTAACTCAACGTATAAAAAAACTGTCATTACAGGAAGATCAATTTGGTGGGACAGGATATTTCGATAAGATTGAGATGACTTCGAAGGTATTCATTTTCGTTTTTGCTGTGTCATTCTCTTTATTTACTATTGATTGGCTAATGTCGTTAGATCCCCATTGGTATAGTACTATCTATGTAGTTAAAAAGTTTATCATGGCTTTCTTTCATGGAGCCGCTGTTATTACTGCAATTGTAATCATACTGCATAAACTTGGATATTTTCCAATGCTAACAAAGAAGCATATGGGTGATTTTTCAAGATATATATGGGCATTAAGTTTGATATGGGGTTATATATGGTTATCACAATATCTTCTTATTTGGTATGCAAATATTCCTGAAGAAACTATTTATTATATTCCTCGTGAACTTGGAGAATACAAAGCCTTATTTTATGTTGAACTAATTATGAATTGGGCTTTCCCATTTTTCTTCCTGATGTGGAACAGAATAGCAAAAAACCAAAATCTGGTGTTATTTGCAGTAGTTGTATTAATTATAGGTCAATGGGTTGAGCTGTATATGTCGATAATGCCTGGAACTGTCGAGTCGCACAGTATCTCATTTATTGAAATAGGAACTTTCATTGGTTCATTTGGACTTTTTGCTCTTGTTGTAGGGAAATCATTATCAAAACTACCAATTATTCCAAAAAATCATCCATACTTGATCGAAAGCACAACAGAAGAACATTAATCATTGTTTACAAAATTTATATTAAACCTTCTGAACATAGATTTAGAAGGTTTTTTTATTTTTACATGACTCTTATGATTGTCATTCTTCGCTGCGCTACTAATGACAAAAAACTTGTTAATTAGTAATGCAACATTGAGTAAATACAAACATACTTATACCATACTCGAAAAAATCCAGTTTTTAAGTATCGATGTTGTTATCGGCGCAGTAGCTGTTGGATATATGGCAACGAGATTACTTGAAGTTGTTGCAACTCCAATGTGGTGGCTAATACTACCTATGGCAGTTTGGGTTACTTATTCATTAGATCATATTGTGGATAGTGTCAAGAATAAGAATGAAGCAGTAATTGACAGGCATAGGTTTCATTATGCTAATAGAAAACCAATAATTGTAATGATTGTACTAGTTGGGTTGGTAACCATATTACTTAGCTGGTTGTTCCTTGATGATAAAATAATTATCTATGGAATTGCTTTGTCGATAATTATTGGTCTCTACTTTGCATTACTATACTTTCTTAATACCTGGAAAACTGCATTATTACAAAAAGAGCTGATAATTGCCGGAATTTATACATCTGGGATATTTTTAGCACCATTGGTATGGTACGGAGGAGCTCCCCCCTATTATGCTATTGCAGTGATTTCTAGTATTTTTGTATTAGTATGGTTTGAGGGTATTATGATATCGTGGTTTGATTATGACAATGATATTAAGGATGGGCATACTTCATTTACAGTTATTATTGGCCGGAGAAATACAAGACGTTTTCTTATAGTAGCACATATGTTACTTGAGATAATGATCATAACTGCCTTGATATTAATCTCAGACAAGATTGCATTTTACTCGTTACTGATCGCATTGATAATGAACCTCTTATTAGGACTGATCATTATGTTTCCACATAGGGTTAGTAAGAATAACTATTATAGATTGTTAGGTGAAGTAGTTTTCTTTTTACCCGTTATGATTGTATTAGTTTGAAAATGCTTTATGTTTGTAGAACCATGTTATTTTAAATCAAATATTATGAAATACTACCGACTAACTTTTTGTTTAATGATCACATTGGCACTGTTCACCCTTGTGTCGTGCATGAATTGTGTTGAACCTACAGGAGATGTTACTAGTGAAACTCGAAAGCTGGATAACTTTTCTAAAATTGAAGTGGGTATTCCGGCGAATATCAAGATTATAACAGGCGATAGCGCAAAGATCACAATTACTTCTTATGAATCGTATTTAACCGAAATAACAACAAAGGTAAGGAGAGGAAAGCTACGACTACACGGAGACATTTGTAAGGCAGACAACAGTGATGTAAAAATTGAAATAACTCTTCCGGAATTTTCTGGGATTAATATAAGTGGAAGTGCTCACGCTTATTCTGAAACACCTATTAGAACTGACAAGTTATCATTAGGAATAAGTGGATCCGGTCAGATCTCACTTAACGTTTTTGCTAATACTATTGACAACCTTATTTCTGGCTCTGGTGATATTATTATAAACGGAACATGCCAGAAGCTTGATGTCGATATTGCAGGTTCCGGTGAGTTTAAGGGATTAGGGTTAAATAGTTATAAAGCAAAAGTTAGAATTAAAGGATCCGGGAGAGCAAGTATAGTAGCACTTAATACACTTAACGCTAAGGTAGCTGGAAGTGGTGAAATAAGCTATTCCGGTGAACCCGAATTGAGCGTAGACATTTCCGGAAGCGGGAAAATAAATAAGCTAAACTAGGTAGGAAAATAGCAATTATCCGAACCGATTTGTAAGGCAAATGTAATTATCAAAATTAACTCTCGTAATCCTGCTTAATTTACGCAAACGATCACCGCTCATAACAAATCAATATACGCAGAATTATAAAGTTCAAAAGAGGTAATAAATAAAATCAATTACCGTTTAGTATTAAAATTAACAATTATCTTAAGTGAAAAAAGTATCCTACCTTCTCACAAGTTTTCTAATAATATTATCAAGTCTAGGCTATTCACAAATTGGCGGCACTACTGGCTACCAATTTCTTGAGCAACCTATATCAGCACGTATTGCCGCTCTTGGTGGTAACGTTGCCGCGATTAACGATAACGATCTGAATATAGGATTTGTAAATCCATCCCTTATTAATGCAGGCATGGATAATAGTATTGCACTTAATTACATCAATTTTTTCACAGGTACAAATTATAGTAGTGTTCAATATGCAAACACTTTTAAGAAGGCTGGTAGTTTCATGGGAACCCTCCAATACATGGATTACGGCAAAATTGATTATGCAGATGAAAATGGCAACTTAGGAGGTACATTTGGTGCGTATGATATGGCTTTTACCGTTGGCTGGGGACGGCAATTAGATTCTTCTTTTTCAATTGGTGCGGCTGCTAAACTAATCTACTCATCTTATGAATCGTATAATTCATTTGGAATGGCAATAGATGTCGCCGGAACATATCAATCAAAGTCAGGTTGGGTTATGTCGATCGTGGCCCGAAGTATTGGTATGCAATTAACTACATACAGACCAGGTGCTGACAGAGATCCTTTACCTTTTGACTTGCAATATACCGTTACAAAACGACTTGAACATGTCCCATTTCGGTTTTCGCTGATTTATGACCATATCGAAAAATGGGACCTGACCTATACCGATCCTGCTAACCCATCAGACGGATATGATCCAATTACCGGTGAGCCAAAATACAAAACCGGATTTTCAAAATTCGGCGATCAGTTTCTGAGGCATATAATTATTGGAACAGAGTTATATATTGGTAAAAACCTCATACTCAGAGGTGGATATAATTACCGTCGCCGACAAGAAATGAAAGTTAATGATAAAATGGCAATGGTTGGATTTAGCTGGGGATTTGGTGTACGTATCTTTAAGTTTAGGATAAACTATTCTCGAGTAACATATAGTTTAGCCGGTTCACCAAATTATCTTACCATCGCGTTTGACATTAACTCTTTTATGAAAAAATAGAATAGAGTATCTAATTACCTACAATTGTTGGGCTGACAAGACCAACAACCTATAAAGCCTTTATTGTAAATTTATTATTGTCCGTTAATAAAATATTTTTTAATTTAGCGTTCATAAACAATAATGTCCAGGCATATGAAAAAGTTCGTACTATTAATTTCAGGATTATTTCTATTTAGTTTAGTATTTTCACAAGATTACCTTGCCAGAGCACGTAAGGGTAAGGAATGGGGAGCCATTAAAACAGACGGCTCATGGGCTATCAATCCTCAATTTGAACGTATAAATGATTTTAGTGAAGGACTTGCTGCTGTGAAAAAAAATGGTGAATGGGGATTTGTTGATGCAAATGGCTCATTTATTATTAATCCTCAATTTAATGATGCACATAATTTTCATGAAGGAAAAGCCGCTGTTAAGAAAAATAAAGAATGGGGATTTGTTGATAAAAGAGGTAGTTGGACAATTAACCCTCAGTTTGAGAATGTAAAAGACTTTAATGGAAATATTGCTGCTGTTAAATCAGGTGGCGAATGGGGCTATGTTGATGGAAAAGGAACGTGGATAATTAATCCTCAATACGAAAAAGTACGTAACTTTAAAAATGGTAAAGCTATGGTCCGTAAAGATGGTGAATGGGGCTGGATTAATACCTCTGGCACATACATTATTAACCCACAATTTCCTAATGCTTATCCATTTGTTAAAGTTAATTAATAAATTCCAATAATTATGAATTACAGGTTGTAAATAGAATCACAGCCGAACAATTATACAATCACATCTTTTAATGTTTCTACAAAAACTCTCCCTAAGCAATTTTAAAAATTATACTGAAGCTATACTTGAATTCAGCGATAAAATAAACTGCTTTATTGGAGATAATGGGGCTGGTAAAACAAATATACTGGATGCTATTTATTATTTATCTTTCTGTAAAAGTTATTTTAACTCTATCGATTCGCAAAACATAAATCATGATCATGATTTTTTTGCAATTCATGGTAACTATCAAAATCAGGAAAACAGTGCTGATAAGGTAAGCTGTATTCAGAAAAGACACCATAAAAAAGTCTTCAGGTTAAATAGTACAAACTATACTCGCCTGGCAGATCATATTGGAACTATACCACTCGTTATGATATCACCATACGATCGTGACTTAATTAATGATGGAAGTGAATTACGACGAAAATACATCAATGGAGTTATTTCGCAATTTGACAAAGTTTACTTAAACGATCTAATTAGCTACAACAAATCCTTGCTACAAAGGAATTCGTTGCTAAAACATATGTTTAGCGAAAGAAATTTTGATGAGGCAGCACTTGAAATATGGAATAAGAAACTGATAATTCATGGTCTTGCAATTTTTGAGAAAAGAAAGAAATTTCTTGATGAATTTAATCCTTTGTTCGAAGAGTACTATAATTTTTTGGCTGGAAACAATGAGAAAGTAAATGTAAGTTACGAATCGCAACTTCATGAAAATGACTTTAAAGAATTGCTCAGTATGTCTGCTGAAAAAGATCGGATTACAAGATATACGACAGTTGGCATACATAAAGATGATCTTGTTTTTACAATTAATGGGTTTCCGGTTAAGAAATTTGCTTCTCAAGGGCAGCAGAAATCGTTTGTAATAGCTATTAAGCTTGCACAATTTGAATTCACAAGACGTATAAAATCATTTAAACCCATATTACTTTTCGACGATATTTTCGATAAGCTTGATGATAACAGAGTGGAACAAATTATTCATTTAGTAAGTGAAAATAATTTCGGTCAGGTTTTTATTACAGATACGCAAAAGCAACGGATAGAAAAATTATTTAATTCTGTAGATATTGACCATAAACTATTTGATGTAATAGATGGAAATGTGGAATTGGAGATTTTATAAAGCGAAAAATGAATTCGGAATATTGAATCGTGAATACAGAATTTTTAAAAATACAATTGTGGAAATATGGCTGAAAAGAAATATGATTTAGAGGATCGGTTAATTAATTTTGTATTAATGATTGATGATATTGTAGAGAAATTACCAGATACAAGACTTGGAAAATATATCGCAAATCAAATGATTCGCTCAGGTACTTCACCTGCTCTAAATTATGGAGAAGCAATGGGTGCTGAATCATTAAACGACTTTGTCCACAAGATGAAGATAATTCTCAAGGAATTAAGAGAAACATTCGTTTGTTTAAAAATAATCAAGCGAAAACTACTCATTCCTCCTTTGGAGGATATTTCCGCGGCATACAAAGAGAATAATGAATTAATATCAATATTTGTAAAAAGCATTCAGACTGCAAAAAGAAATAAAAGCAAAAAATGAATTCGGAATATTGAATACTGAATATCGAATTTTGAAATAGGAACAAAACCCACTTCATTATTCATAATTCAGAGTTCGATATTCGACATTCGTGAAAAGTAAATAATGAAATCGGAATATGGAATACTGAATATCGAATTTTGAGATAGGAGCAAAACCCACTTCATTATTCATAATTCAGAGTTCGATATTCGACATTCGTGAAAAGTAAATAGTGAATTCGGAATATTGA
>PVBE010519528.1_pt1 | contig 28986 bp, 33 predicted proteins | sample 1631181 | NCBI WGS metagenome assembly PVBE01 (sample SAMN08397723, study PRJNA350692) | Marine metagenome, whole genome shotgun sequencing project. | isolation source: water | place: Pacific Ocean | collected 2012-04
CTTGGCCTTGGCCTTCGCCTTGGCCTTGGCCTTCGCCTCGACGGGATCCTGACCCTCAGCGATGGCCTTGGCCGCCTTGGTCACCTCCTGAAGAGCAGTCTCCCCATCTGTGGTGCCTGGTGGCGGTTTCGGGGGATGGGGAGGAGGCTCCGGATCCTGGATCTCGATCGGCACGGGTTCCAGTGGATTGTCTGATGCCGGAATCTCCGCACAGCCCACAGCCAGGACAAGCAAGCACCAGGTTCGCATTCCGCCTCCTCTGGAGTGGCCTGAGCATAACAAGTGCCAGCCCCCTACCCATCCCACAAGGCGTATGATCCTGCCATGCTGACCCCTCCCACCCCACCGTGTGCCGTCCAGATGGGCTGTGGTGGCTGTCCCTCCATGGGTCAGCCAGTCGATGCCCAGCGACTGCGGCGTGTGGACTGGGTGTCGAGGACGCTGGGCCATCCTGTGGACCGCCTGGTGCCCTCACCTCGGCAGCTGGAGTACCGCGCGCGTGTGGGTCTCTCTCCGAATGCAGAGGGTCAGCTGGGCTTTCACCCCCCCAAGAGCCACGAGGTGATTCCCATCCATCAGTGTCCAGTGGCACGCCCGGAGCTCGGCGCAGCACTCGCCTCCCTACCTGTGGTGCCTCCGGAGGTCGCAGGGCTGGAGCTCCGCACAGACGGGGCGCGTGTGGTGGCGGTCTTCCAGGCCAACCGAGGCACCCACTCCACTGTCCGGGCGTGGGCCAGTCAGCTTTCGCCAGATGTGCTCAACGGGGCGGACATCGCAGTGGAGGGAAAGGCCATTCGGGGAAGCTGTCAGGTGGACATCACCGCCGGTGGGATCACACATCGGCTCTCCCCGGAGACCTTCTACCAGGTCAACCTGGAGGTAAACTGCTGCCTGGTCGACGACGTCATCGAAGCCGTACAGCAGCGCGCACCTCAGCAGGTACTCGACGCCTTCGCCGGAGCGGGAAACCTCTCCATTCCACTGGCAGCAGCCGGCACCCCGCTGACCCAGATCGAGAGCCACCCCTCTGCGGTTCGGGACGCCCGAGCTACCGCGACCCGGATGGGGCTGAGCATCGATGCGCGGGTCCAGCGAGCCCAGGACTTCAGCGCAGGAGATGCCTTCTTCGATCTGGCGATCGTGGACCCGCCCCGATCCGGTGTGGGTCCACTGATGGAGCAGCTCCTCCTGACCCGGCCAGCTGCACTCGTGATGGTCTCGTGCAATCCCCACACGCTGACCCGGGATCTCCGATTCGCCACAGCCGATGGATACAAGGTGAGCCTGGTGCGGGTCTACGAGATGTTTCCCCAGACCGAGCACGCCGAGGTGCTGGTGGTGCTGGACCGGTAGTGACTCTCTAGTTCCAGGTCACATTGGTTCGGAGCAGCTGTGTCAGGACCTCGAACTCCCGAACGTTCTGCTCATTGGGGAGGTCCACCAGATCGCTGAGCACATAGGTCAGGTCCCGCTGACGCTGACATAGCTGACCGGACATGGCCCACAGAAGCTTGGAAGCCAGGCGGTTCCCCTCGTTCATCAGGCGCAAGAAGACGTCTCTTTGCAGGCGAAGCACAATGGTCTCCGTCACCGTGTGCAGCGTCGCCATGCGCGGCGCGCCGTCGATGAGTGCCATCTCCCCGAACCCATCTCCGGGCTCGAGGTGAGCCAGGACGTGCGGAGGACCGCTCGGCATGTCCTTGGTCACACTCACTTCCCCACCCAGGATCAGGTACCAGGCATCACCGTTGGCCCCTTCTTTGAAGATGACCTGACCCCCATCGAGAGTCACAACCTGGAAGTACCCGAGGAAGCCCTCGATCTCCTCCTCGCTGAAACCCTGGAAGAGATCCGACTTGCCGAGGAAATTTGCGATGAGATCGTTGGTGATCTGCATGGACACCTCCCGCCTGATGAGACGATATCAGGTAGACGAGCCTAACACCCCAGCAGTCTCCATGATCGACGCCCGCACCACCCCACCCCGGCTGCGCATCCCAGCACTTGTGCTGGTGGGTCTGGTTGCGGCCTACTTCAGCGCCTGCATGGTGCTGGAGTTCGTGGAGGGACCGGGCAAGGCCAAGACCCTGGTGGGCGCCCGCAGCTTTGGGCAATGGAACATGTTCACGCTCAAGGCAGTCTGGAACAAGAAGATCAAGGCGCAGGCCTATCGGGATGGCAAGTGGTTCAGCGTGAACCTGCCTGAGATGTACAAGGCAAGGTGGGAGTCTGGACCCCGGTACCAGCGGCCCGCCTTCCTCAGAAAGACCCGCCTGACCCCCCTGCTGACCCACAGCATCTGCCAGCGGATCGTCCCAAGCCCTCAGAGGGTCCGCCTGTATCGAGTGCGCTGGAAGCGGCGCCTCGGGGTGGAGCAGACCCCCACCAACCAGGAGATCAGCACCTTGCTGGAGTGGCACTGTAGTCGACGGATCCGAAAGCCCCCGGGGTTCGTCCTGTGAGCCGCCTGGAGCGCTGGTTTGCCCCTCAGTGGGCGGGGGGCTGGACCCTGTGCCGGTGGGTGTACGCAGGCATTGGACTGAGCTTTCATGCCCCCAGAGTGCAGTGGATGGAGGATGCCTACGCGGACCACAGCTTCCTGTACTCCCGGCCTCCGCTGAATGTACCGGACTGGTGGGTCCTCACCCCCACATCGGCCACCGTGCTCTGGGCTCTTGCAACGCTCGGCCTGCTGCTGGTGCTGTGGGGGGGACGCCTGACCAAGCCAGCGCTCATCATCTGGGTGGTGTGCTCCACCGTGCTCGTGGCGCACGAGGGCCTCAATTGGAAGGCCTACGATCGCGTCCATGCGTTGATAGGCCTGGCCATGCTGTGCGGACCTGTCTCCGAGCGAGGCCTGGCCGGCAAGGCCCGCTCTCCGGTCGGACGATGGCTGATCCTCCTGGTGTTCTGCAGCCTGTACGGCATGACGGGATGGACCAAGGCCATGGTACCGGGATGGTGGAGCGGGGAGATTCTCGCCTACCACCTCGTAGACCTGAATTTCGGACACCGCCCCCTCGGTATCTGGGCCAGCGGCTATCCGGCGGTCACCCAGGCCCTGAGCCTGGGGACGCTGGCTTTTGAGTGTCTCTTCCCCTTCCTCATCTGGAACCGTCGGGCCAACCCGTGGTTCCTGGCCATCGGGACTGCGTTCCACCTGAGCCTGGTGTTCCTGATGAATGTGGGGCCATTCTCCATCGTGGCGCTGTGCGCCTACCCGGTGCTCCTCCATCCAGAGGTAGCGCAGCGAGTCTGGGCCCGGCTTGGCCGAGGATCGGCCAGCCCATGATCCAGCACTCGCCGGCCTGCGAGCGCAACAAGGAGCCCATCCTACAGGTGCTTCAGCGGGTCCTCGATCGCTCGACATCCGTCCTGGAGATCGCCGCAGGCACTGGAATGCACGCGGTCTTCATGGCCGCGGGGCTACCTCACCTCGTCTGGCAGCCCACAGACATGAATCCCCAGGCTCTGTTGAGCATCCAGGCCTGGCTGGAGCTTCAGCCATCCGACAACCTCCGACCACCGATGCTGCTCGACACTCGCTCCACGGACTGGCCTGCAGGCGAGTTCGATGCGATTTTCAATGCCAATATGATCCACATCGCACCCTGGACCGCCACACAGGGTCTACTGGCTGGAGCCGGGCGCATCCTTCCCGCTGGCGGACTCCTGGTGGGCTACGGGCCGTACAAGCTCGGCGGCGCCCACACAGCACCCTCCAATGAACGCTTCGACCAGAGCCTGCAGGCCCGCGATCCCCAGTGGGGGGTTCGGGATCTGGAGAAGGTGGCTGCGCAAGCTGAGCAGCACGGACTCGTACTCGAGGAGCAGGTCGATATGCCTGCCAACAATCAGATGGTGGTCTTTCGGCGCCGCTAGTGGCGTATGAAGTCCTTGGCCTTGACCGTCTTTCGGCCGTCCTCCCGAGCTTTGTCGACCGCATCATTTGCCTGGTGCCGCACATAGTCGCTCAAGATCTCGAGGACGTCCGCAGAGCAGTTCATCCCTGCCCGGTCCTTGATGTACTTCTTGAGCTTGCTGGCCACGATCAGTACTTCTTTTTCCTGGGTGGACTGGGCGGGCTGTGACATCTGCCGCATCAAGCGGGCTCGAAGCTCATCAGAGTCACCTCGCCCAGCAGGAATGGACGGCGCGCGAGGCGGTGCGGTGCGCTCCTCGGCCCAGGCAGAACGGTGGTTCATCACGGGCACATGGGCATCCCAGCAGGAGACCTTGCAGAATACCGGGGAGAATCGCGCCCCGTTGCAGGTAGAGACACTGCATGACCAGTAGATGGCCCCGTGTGCAATCGGCTTCTTACATGTGCCGCAGGCCTTCCAGCCCCCCCCGCTCGAGTCCATCGAACCTCCCCTGAGATTTGCTGCAGCTAACACGGCCGGTGCACATGGGTCAGAGGGGCACTATGTTCTCCATCAATTCATGGAGGACGGTTTGCCCGCTATCGATACACACACTCCCGGAACCTTCTGCTGGACCGAGCTTGCCACCCACGATGTCGATGCCGCCCTGGCCTTCTATGGGGCGCTCTTTGGCTGGGAGCCAGAGCCCGGCAGCCTGGGCGATGCCTCGGGGTATGTGCGCTGCACCTTGAATAGCCGGCCCGTGGCAGCCATCTATGTCATGAGCGAGCAGGAGCGCTCCTTTCATCTCCCTCCATACTGGAACAGCTACGTGGCCACAGAGGATGTGGCTGCCCTCCTGGACAAGGTCGAGGAGCTCGGAGGGACCAGCTTTGAGGGGCCCATCGACGTGCCTGGAGCAGGTCGCCTGGGCACCATCGAGGACCCCGACGGTGCCCGTCTGTGCCTGTGGCAGGCCGATGGATTCTCGGGCTGCGGATGGGAGCGTGAGATCAACTCACCGGTGTGGAATGAGGTCATTACCCGCAAGCCAGAGGCTGTTCGTGACTTCTACGCGGGACTCTTCAGCTGGGCCCCAGCCACACGAGACCTGGGAGAGGAGCAGACCTACACCAGCTTTACTCAGGAGGGCACAGGTAAGGCCGGCCTGATGGAGATGGATGAGCGGTTTGATGGTGTCCCTGCGCAGTGGCTCGTCTATGTAGCGGTGGCCTCCGTGGCCTCCACGGTAGAGGCCGCCCAGGCACTGGATGCTTGCATCCTTGTGCCGCCCACCGAGATTCCCGGGGTGGGCACCTTCGCGACATTCAAGGATCCCGAGGGTGGAACACTCAGCGTGATTCAGATGGCGAAGCTGCAGAAGTAAGCCGAAGGATTCGGCCCTTTCCATAGTCCGCCACATACAGCTCACCTGCACCATCCTGCCCAAAGGTACTCGGCAGCATGGTCCATCGCCCCAGAGCCCGCAGCTGTGTGGCCGGACCGTCGGACTCGGGCAGGCGGATGGCCCAGATCCGACCGCTCACGAAGTCAGCAAAGACGTAGCTTCCCTTCAAGGCAGGCACAGCCGTTCCCGTGTACACAAAGCCCCCGGTGATGCTCTCTCCGGAGGCGTGGCTGTACTCGTAGACCGGCTGGGTCAGGCCGTCCGTGCTGCAGTCCTTGCCAGGCTCAAAGCAGTGCGTGCCTTCCTGCGTACTCCATCCGTGATTCTGACCGCTGGAGACCACGGTGATCTCCTCCCAGGCATCCTGCCCCACATCCGCCACGATCAGCCGGCCATCGGGTGCGAAGCTGTAGCGCCAGGGATTCCGAAAGCCGATGGCCCACACCTCGGGCGCCACGCCCGGGGTGTTTGTCCACGGATTGTCCGGAGGTATGGCGTAGTTCTTCGGGGACTCCTTCCGGTCCACATCAATGCGGAGCATGCTGCCGAGATGGGTGGCTGGGTTCTGTCCATGGCCGTGGGGATCTGCCCGCCAGCCTCCGTCCCCCCACCCGATGTAGAGCATGCCGTCCGGCCCGAAACAAAGCTGCCCCGCGTTGTGGTTGGCATAGGGCTGCTCCACGCGAAGCACCTCGCCCATGGTCTCGGCCTTGTGGGTGGCACGATCGAGCTTCCACTGACTCACCACACTGGTCACTCCAGCCTTCGTCTGCTCGGAGTGGTTGAGGAAGATGCGCCCGTTTTCGGCAAAGCCCGGATGGAAGGCCGCCCCGAGGAGTCCCTGCTCGGACTTTATGGGTACTTTCAGGCGCACAATCTCGGTCCTCACACCGGTGGTGAGGTCCAACCAGAGGGCGCGGCCCTCCTTCTCGAGCACGATGAGCTCGGTGGTGCTGCCCGGCACGAATTGGATATCCGTGGGCTGATCGAACCCCTCAGCCACCGGCTTCAAGGAGATGGGCACCTGAGGAAGCCCGACATCGGGACCATCGAAGAAGGGAACGTGCTTCGGCCAGGCCCCGCCCGCCTGGGCCTGTGCGCCCTTGGCTGTGTATTGCTGCGGCCAGTGTCCGACGACAAAGGCGCGGAGCCCGTCACACGCTGTCAGCAGGAGGCAGGTCAGGAGGAGCGGATGCATGGGCAGAGGGTAGCCCATCCGTCTGGGTCGCACGCGACACCACGCTGCGCCCGAGGGCCTCGGCGACAGGACGCAGGGTGTCCATCATCTTCCCGAAGCCATCAATGGTGAGGCTCTGCCGGCCATCCGAGACCGCTTGCTCCGGATCCGGGTGGACCTCGACGATGAGGCCATCCGCTCCCGCAGCGATCCCCGCAAGCGCGAGCTGGGGCACATACTCCCGCAGCCCCGCAGCGTGACTGGGATCCGCGATGACCGGCAGGTGGGTCTTGGCCTTGAGCACGGCGATAGCGCCCACGTCCAGGGTGTTCCGCGTGTGGCTCCCAAAGGTACGGATCCCCCGTTCGCAGAGCATCACCCTGGGATTGCCTGCAGAGAGGATGTACTCCGCTGCGTGCAGCAGCTCGTCCACAGTCGCGCTCATGCCACGCTTGAGCAAGACCGGGTCTGCTGATTTCCCACGGCCTCGAGCAGCCGGTAGTTCTGCATATTCCTGGCCCCAATCTGGAGCACATCGGCGTACCTGGCCACAAGATCAACATCCTTGGGGGCCACGATCTCGGTCACCACCGGCAAGCCGGTCTGGGCTCTCGCCTCGGCGAGGAGCTTCAAGCCATCCTCGGCCATCCCCTGAAAGCTATACGGCGAGGTGCGCGGCTTGAAGGCCCCTCCTCGAAGCATGGCGGCCCCGTGGGATCGCACCCCGTGAGCCGCCGCGTGGATCTGGGCATCGCCCTCTACCGAGCACGGACCACCAATCACCACCAGTCCCACTCCACCCACCACCACATCCCGCACCTTGAACTGGCTGGTGGCTGGGTGACTGTCTCGAGAGACCATCGGGTAGGGAGCGGTGTCGGTCTGAACCTCCGCCACGCCATCACAGCCAGCGAGCTTGAGGGCCAGGGACTCGGTGGCGCCGATGACCCCGATGCGAGCCACCCCGTCCTTCTCACTCACAATGACGCGGCAGCCCTCCGACTCGATCAGACGCACAACGCCTGCCTTGTGGGCCAGTGTGCAGTCCGGGTGCATGATGGCGATCATTATCTCTCCGTGTGCCCCGGGCGAAGAGCCCGGAGGAAGGCTCCTGGATCCTCTCCAGCAGCGATGCAGTCAAGCAATGCGGTGCCTACGATGACCCCGTCAGTGTGTGGTGCGAGTCGTTCGACCTGCTCTGAGTGGCGGATGCCAAATCCCGCCAGGACGGACACACTCGAGGCCGCACGGGTGGCCTGGAGCATGCTCTGCAGATCCGTGGGCAGGGAAGCGGTTCCTCCGGTGATCCCGGTGGCGGTGACCGCGTAGACAAAGCCCCGTGCTGCAGCACAGATCCGCTCCCGCCGGTCCGGCGGGGTGACCGGGGTCACCAGCTGTACCAGGCCCATGCCCGCTGACATGACCGCATCCTGGACCGGGCCCGACTCTTCGAGGGGCAGGTCGGGAATGATGAGCGCAGTAATACCCGCACCTGCGGCCCGACCGGCCAGCTCCGAGAGACCCGGGGAGAGCAGGGGGTTTAAGTAGCTCATCAGCAGGAGCGGCGTGTCCAGACCGGGATCCAGGCTGGAGACCATCTGTAGGATCCAGTCCAGGCTCACACCCGCCTCGAGCGCCTCTCGACTGGTGCGCTGGATGGTCGGACCGTCCGCCATCGGGTCGGAAAACGGAACGCCGAGCTCCACCGCATCCACCTCTGCCGCCACCTGCCGCAGCAAGTCAGGAAAGGCCTCCATCGAGGGCCAGCCAGCAGTGAGGTAGGCCACCAGCGCAGGACGCTCACCGGTGCTGGCCAGTGCGCTCTCCAGACGATCGATGGGCCTCACAGCATCTCCATGAGCTGTTCCATGTCCTTGTCTCCCCGACCGCTCAGCCCGACCAGGACTCGTGCGCCAGGATGGGCCTGGCCCAGCGCCCTGGCGCCGGCGAGCGCATGGGCTGACTCGAGCGCAGGCAGGATACCCTCGGTCCGGCACAGGGAGTCCAGGGCGCTCAGCGCATCCGCATCGGTAGCAGCGGTGTAGGCGGCCCGCCCGGTCACAGCCAGGAAGGCATGCTCCGGGCCCACACCGGAGTAATCCAGGCCCGCGGAGATCGACTGGGTCTCCTGAACCTGGCCGTGGGCGTCCTGCAGGAGCAGGGTGTAGCAACCGTGCAGCACGCCTGGCCGTCCGTGAACGATGGTGGCCGCGTGCTCACCGAGGCCCTCTCCCCGTCCGCCTGCCTCGACTCCCACCAGACGAACCGATCGGTCCGCGATGAAGGGGTGGAAGATGCCGATGGCGTTGGAGCCACCGCCCACGCAGGCCACCACTGCATCCGGAAGGCCGCCGGCCTGAGTCTGGAATTGTGAGCGAGCCTCTTCACCCACCACGCGCTGCAGCTCCCGGACCAACCACGGATAGGGATGCGGACCTACGGCACTCCCCAGGAGGTAGTACGTACCAGCCGGGTCGCTGACCCAGTCCCGGAGCGCCTCGTCGATGGCTGCACGAAGGGTGGCATCGCCCTGATGGACCGGCATGACCTCCGCGCCCAGTCGCTTCATGCGGTCCACATTCGGTGCCTGCCTCGCCACATCGACTGCACCCATGTAGACCCGGCAGGGCAGTCCCACCCGAGCGCAGGCGGCCGCAGTAGCGACCCCGTGCTGACCAGCCCCCGTCTCCGCGATTACCCGGCCGGCTCCCATGCGCTTGGCCAGGAGAGCCTGCCCGAGGGCATTGTTGATCTTGTGGGCGCCGGTGTGAGCCAGGTCCTCTCGCTTGAGCCACAGGTCGATCCCCCACTCCCGCCCGAGCTCTACAGCGTGGGAGAGAGGTGTGGGGCGGCCCACCCAGTCTCTGAGGTCTGCAGCCAGGGCAGCACGGAAATCCGGTGCAGCCAGGGCTGCTACAGCCGCCGCCTCAAGGGCGGTGAGCGCCGGCATCAGGGTCTCCGGCACGAACCGGCCTCCAAAGGGACCAAATCGACCGCGATCATCCGGATAAGCACCCTGAAGCAAGCGAGCGATCTCGGTCTCTGAATCGAGCGGGGGCACGGTACGGGCCAGGGTCATGGTGCGATCTCCACGGCACGGACTGCCGCCATGAATTCGCGGATAAGACCCGAGTCCTTCTCCCCACGCGTCCGCTCCACCCCGGAGCTCAGGTCCACCGCATGGGGGCGTACGCGGCGGATGGCATCGGCCACATTCTCTGCCCGAATCCCACCGGCGAGCATCAGCCTGGCAGAGCTAGAGACCTGTGCGACCTGATCCCAGTCGGCCAGGCGTCCGCTCCCAGGTGAGGGGCCATCCACGAGCACGAGGGGCAGCTTCCTGCCGGTCTCCGCCTTGTACGTCTTGACCCGCTGCATCAGATCCGGACCATCTTGAAAGGCAGGAATGAGACGCAGGCCCGCCCGGTCGGGGACCGGCGGCAGGGCATCAGCCATGATCTGGATCCATCGAGGGGCGAGCTTGTCACGAATCTGGAGCAGGTAGGCCAGATCCGGTCGACCCACCACGGCCACGGTGTCCACATCCTCAGGCACCCTCGCGATCAGCTTGGCGGCCTGTTCAAGCGTGAGCTGGCGAGGAGATGGATCGAGCACAAAGCCCACCGCATCCACGCCAGCCTGGATGGCAGCATCGAGCGCTTCTGGCTCCGTGAATCCGCAGATCTTTACGCGGACGCGCATACATTCTCCTGGCTGCGTCCAGCCAACAGCATCTGGGCGACCAGGTGCTCGGGATCAGGTGTCTGCATCAGCGCGCTGCCGACCAGCGCCAGGGAGTAGCCGGAAGCAGCCACGCGCTGAATGTCCCCGGGACTCCGCAGGCCGCTCTCCGCCACACGCACGGCACCCTCCGGGAAAGACCCGGCCATGCTGCACAGCCGATCCGGCACCACCGCAAGTGTCCTCAGATCCCGACAATTCAGGCCGAGGAGGATGCCTGGGCCCAAGAAGGGTGCTGCTCGACGGAGCTCGGCTGAATCAAAGGCCTCGAGGAGGACAAAGAGCCCGAGATCAGCTGCCGCCTCCAGGCAGTCCGTGAGGGCCGCATCATCGAGGATTCCGAGGATCAGCAGCACACCGCTGGCTCCTGCCGCCCTCGCCTCGTGGACCTGAATGGGGTCCACGAGGAAGTCCTTTCGCATCACCGGCAGCTCCACGGCCTCGGCCACGGCCTGGAGGTGGTCCAGGCTGCCTCCGAAGCGGCTGGGCTCGGTGAGCACACTGAGCGCCGCTGCCCCACCGGCCGCATAGGCCTGCGCCTGGGTCACCACCATCGAGAGGGGGTCGTGTGGTGTGGCGAGCACGCCGGTGGATGGCGCCTGCAGCTTCACTTCTGCGATGAGGTCAAAGCGTTGCCTGTTCAGTGGGCGCAGCTGTGGGTGCGGACCTGTCGAAGACCGAGCGGTCTTCGCGCGGGCTCGACTGGCCTGAGCCATCTCGCGGAGGAAGTCGCTCAAGGCCCGCCCTCCCGCAGCTTGGCGAGCAAAGAGGCACCCTTGCCCGCGTCCAGTGCAGCACCGGCCAGCTCCACACCCTCGGCCATGCTGCTGGCCATGCCGGTGACCTCGAGCGCCAGGCCCGCCGAGAGGCAGACAGCGTCACGATGAGCGCCAGGCACACCACTGAGCAGGGCCTCGAGTGCAGCGGCATTTTCGTGCGCATCACCACCAAGCAGGTCTGCCGCCACGCAGCGAGCAAGGCCAGCATCCGCCGGATCCCGCTCCTCGTGGGTCACATGTCCGGGGCGTACATCGAAGAGGTGGAAGGGCCCGATGGGCGTGGCCTCATCCCAGCCCAGTGCCCCATGGACCACAAAGCCTCGCTGGAGCGAGAGTCCGGCCAGGGCATGGGCCATCTTCTCAGCAGCCACCAAAGAGAAGGCTCCTACGACCTGGTGCGGGGGCCGAACCGGGTTGGTCAGAGGACCGAGAATGTTGAAGACTGTTCGCACGCCCATGGCCCGCCGCGAGGGCATCACGGCCTTCATCGCCGGGTGGTACCGAGGAGCAAAGAGGAAGGTGAACCCGGTCCTGGACAGCATGGCCGAGGCCTGCTCCGGGTCGAGCACCACGGGCACCCCGAGTGCCTCCAGCACATCCGCACTTCCCGCGCGGCTGGAGATGGATCGGTTGCCGTGCTTGACCACCCGGAGCCCTGCAGCAGCACAGACCAGGGCAGCCGCAGTGGAGAGGTTCAGGCTGCCAGATCCGTCGCCGCCGGTACCGCAGGTGTCCACCAGCGGTGGCCCCTCTGCCGACACCTCCGGGCAGAATGCCAGGCGACGCATGGCCCGGGCAAAGCCCTGGATCTCCGCGGGACTCTCCCCCTTGGCGCGGAGCCCCGCGAGGACTGCACCGGTCACAGCAGCAGGCGTGGTCTCTTCGGTCAGGGCCGTCATCAAGACCTCGGCTTCACCCACCGTCAGGTCCTGCCCATCGAGCAGCTTCTCGAGGAAAGGTCTCAGATCGCGCATGGGTTGTCGAGCTCCAGGAAGTTCTGGAGCAGCCTGTCCCCCTCTGGGGTCAGGATGCTCTCCGGGTGAAATTGCACACCCTCGACGGGAAGGTGCTTGTGTCGGATACCCATCACCTCACCATCCGAGGTGTAGGCCGAGACGGTAAACCCGTCTGGAACACCGCTCTCGGGCACGGCCAGAGAGTGGTAGCGGCCCGCCTGAAAGGGGTTGGGGAGGCCGAGGTAGAGGGTTCGTCCGTCGTGGTAGACCGGCGAGTCCTTGCCGTGCATCAGTGTCTGCGCGTGAATCACCTTGCCACCATAGAGCTGCGCGATGGACTGATGACCCAGGCACACCCCGAGCACCGGGATGCGCTCGGAGAAGGTACCGATCATATCCATGGACACGCCAGCATCCTCTGGCCGACCCGGTCCCGGCGAGATCACCAGATGGGTAGGTCCGAGATCTTCCGCCTCAGCCACAGTGATCTGGTCATTCCGGTGAACATGGACCTCGGCACCGAGCACCTGCATGGCCTGGGAGAGGTTGTAGGTAAAGGAGTCGTAATTGTCGATCAGTAGCAGTCTCACAGCCCCTCCTCCGCCAGCTGTAGGGCTGCACGCAGTGCACCGGCCTTGGCCAGCACCTCGGCGTGCTCTCGCTCGGGCACGCTATCCGCGACGATCCCAGCACCTGCCTGGTAGCTGTAGCGGTCCTCGTTGAAGACCAGGGTCCGGATGGTGATGGCCTGGTCCATACTCCCGCCGTGGCCAAAGTAGCCCACTGTGCCGGCATACAGGCCGCGGGGCACGGGCTCGAGCTGGTCAATGAGCTGCATGGCACGCACCTTCGGGGCTCCCACCACCGTCCCGGCCGGGAAGGTCGCGGCGAAGAGGTCAAAGGCATCGTGGCCCGGTGCGAGCACCCCGTCCACCCCGCTGACCGTGTGCATCACATGGGAGTACTTCTCCACGCTTCGGTAGGGAGCGACCCGCACGCTTCCGGGCTCCGCAACCCGACCCAGGTCGTTTCGCGCAAGGTCGACCAGCATCACATGCTCGGCCAGCTCCTTGTCATCGGCGAGGAGCTCACGGGCCAGGCGTGCATCCTCCTCCTCAGACTCTCCACGAGGACGGGTGCCGGCGATCGGCCGCAGCGTGGCGGTCCTGCCCTGAAGCCGCACGAGGGCCTCCGGCGAGGAGCCCACCACAGACATCTGACCGGCGGAGAAGAAGTACATATACGGGCTGGGATTGAGCAGACGCAGCGCCCGGTAGACCTCGAAGGGATCGACCTCCGCCTCGCCGGCCATCGCCACGCTGAGGACGAGCTGAAAGACCTCCCCGTCGGAGATGTGCCCCTGGACGGTCTGCACAGCCTCCAGGAAGTCTGGCTTGCGGAAGCTGGGCGTGGCGGAAGAGACTCGGCCGGTCTTGCGAGGCGGCGGGAGCGCCCCCCGCAGCAAGGCGATCACTTCCTTGCGGAGGGCGACACGCTCCGCCTCCGGGCCATCGTGCAGCAATGCGACCCGCCGGGTGAGGTGGTCGAAGGCCAGCACCGACCTCGGCGCGATGTAGAGGGCCTCGGGTGCGCCCCCCTGTGGCAGCCCTTCCTCAGAGACCGGCTCCAGACGGCGGACCAGGTCATAGCTGGTGGCACCGACGAGGCCTCCGGGAAAGGGCACACCCACCTCGGGACCCGGTCGAGGGGCCTGGGCCAGCGCCTGACGCAGTGCGACGAGCAAGGCATCCCGGCTGTCGGGAGCTGGCTGCGACTTCCCGTTGATCCTGAGGCCAGCGTCATCGAGCTCGAGGGTCAGGCCGTCGCCGAAGCCGATGAAGGAGTACCGACCCAGGCGCTCCCCTCCCTCCACGCTCTCGAGCAGGAAGCGCGGCTCGAACGGCGCCAGCTTCCGAAACGCCGAGACCGGCGTGTCGAGATCAGCGGCGATGTCGAAGGGTGCTTTCATGTGTGGACTCAGGTTCAAGATCAAAAAAAACCCACCCGGATGGGGTGGGTCGCTTCAGACGCGCTGTGGCAGTCTACCGCTCCTCCACCCCCGTGGGCGCAAGCCACCACCACCAGCCAGTGGTCCGGGTCGCTACGCGGGGAAGGAAGATGCTCATGGTCCCAGACCTACGTCTGTTGTTGCGTAGTGTCAAGTCTCAGCGACTCCGGTTTTCACCACGGACCTCGAAGGCCGCAGAGACAAACCCATCTTCGTCCTCGACCTGAAAACGGAAGGTGTAGTTCGAGGCCGAGCTCCCGCAGAGAATTCCATCATCGTAGTCATGAAAGGACCCATCACAGATCCCTGTCTCCACATTGCAGACCAGAGCATAGGTCGCCACTGTCGACCCACCCGCGTTGCGGACGGAGACCGTACCCATCGGGTTGAGAGTGAAGCTTCCCTGGGGGTCATCGGCGGTCGCTGAGAGGTCCCACTGGTCATACTCGACACCCACGTCGTGGTGGTAGCAGAAGGCCTCAGCCCAGGTAATCTCCGGAGATCGATCCGGGTCGATGTCGGTGTCGGTGTCGGTGTCGGTGTCGGTGTCGGTGTCGGTGTCGGAATCCGCATCGGTATCCGTGTCGACGTCGGAATCCCCGTACTTGAACGGATCGTCCTCACCGGTATCCGAAGTAGGCCACTCCACTGGGTCACAGCCCACCAAGAGGAAACCAGCGATCAGAGCCCAGATTTTCACTGCTCATCATCTTGCCATGGACTGGCGCCAGACTTTCCAAGAATCCACTTTCCCTATATACTTGACATGCCAACACTTTGGAGCGCCCCATGCTGTTCTCTGACTCCGAGCGCAAAGAGCTTGCCTCTTTCTTCTCCAAGCGGTTTTCCGACCCGACCATTCGAGCCATGCTGGCCAAGCGGGCGGGCGTCAAGACCACCCCTGCAGAGGAGACCTCTCCGGAGAGCTGGGACTCCCTGATCCTCCTCGCACAGCGCCGGCGCAAGCTGGCCAAGCTCGCACAGGTGGCGGCAAAGATGGACCTGGGTGACCAGAACCTGCAGGCCGTATGCAACCTCCTGGGTGCGCGAGCACGCACCGTGCGCAACCGAGCCATCGGTGCCGGCATGGCTGCCGCAGTCGCTCTTGGCTTTGGCTTCGGTGGATGGATGATTGGAACCGACACGGCCCCAGAGGTCGCTTCCGTCACTCCTGAGATTGAGACCGCATTTGCCACAGCGGTCATCCCGGTACCCACGCCCATAGAGGAGACTCCGGCCGTGGCAGAGGTGAAGCCCACCAAAGAGCTCTCCCCCCGGGAGATTCGACGACTGGCCCGAGAGGAGGCTCGCCGCAACCGCCCACCCAGCGGCCCCGCGTGGCGCAACGGACGCTGCACCTATGACAAGCCAGGGCAGTTCATCGGCTACTGGTACGCCGGCAAGGAGATCCCCGGGCAGGTCGAAGAGCTCATCGACATCGCCATCTCCGTGAATGTTCGGCAGGACTACCCCAGCGGAAAGAATGGCTTCAACACCAAGGCTCCGGTCCGCTGCATCCTCCGCCGTGGAGACAAGGTGAAGCTGACCGCAGCCGCCATTGAGGTTGGCCGCGGACACTACTGGGTGCCGCTGTACCACGGTGATCTCGTCGCCGAGGCACCCCAGGAGATCGCCGCCCTGTAGGGGTTCGATCCGTCTGCTCAGTCGAGTACACACCTCGGGTCTTGCGACACGGGTACCCCACTCAGGGCCCACCGGATTAGGCTTACCCATGGCCGAGATCGACTCGAGAGTGCGACAAATTCGCCGAATCGGTGTCGGCGTCTTTCTGTCCATGGCCGCACTCTCGGTTCCTCTTGGCATTCACATCCACAAAAGCTGGAGGTCGCCAGAGCTCGGACTGACTCTGCTCGGGGCAGTCTTGCTGCTGGTGCTCATCTCCTTGTTCGCCCTGGAGACCGCCGTGACTCGAATCCCGGCGCCTCGCTACACCGAGACGGACGACCAGGAGCCGGACGACCAGGAGCCGGACGACCAGGAGCCGGAGAAGATGCCCCCCGATGCGGAAGACGATGGGGGCATGGATATGGCCGAGCAGGCCACTGAGCTCGATCTGAGCCAGCAGACCACGGAAAACCCGGACGGCCCGGTCCTGGTGGTCCCGAACCTCTCCATCGGCAACCTCGAGACCCGGCTCTCCAACACAGAGCTGTACGGAGACGAGAACGAGGACCAGGACGAGGACGAGGACGAGGACGAGCCCGCATGATGCTCTGGCTTCTGCTTGCCTGCGCCTCCAAGGAGCTCCCAGCACCTCCGGATCCCCCACATCCGCCACAGGAAGTCCAGGAGGCACCCAAGCCCGACTCAGCCAAGGTGTGCATGGATCAGTGCATGCGTCAGAACATGGCACGAGCAGTGCACCATTCGGTAATCGAGGCCGACTGCAAGAAGGCTTGTGATGCCACCAAGACCAGAGGACTGAAAGACGACATACAGCTGAAATAAGGCTCCGTTCTCAAGGAACGAACGCGATTTTTTCTCAAGTGTCTGCCAAATCGTCCGTAGAGCCCAATTGCCTGGCTCCCGTAACAGGGGCGTCTGGGTTTTATCTTCTTCCTCCTAAAAGCACCCTCTCATCCCTCGGGATGCCTGCGTCTAGCGCATGCAGTCCAGGGGATGCGATGGCCCCTCCTATCGGAGTGGTCGATGACCATCGGCATACGCAACAACCTCGTCAGCCGCACAGCAGCAGGGAGCCTTCAGCGCACCCAGCAAGGCCTCTCACGCTCGGCTCAGAAGATGTCCTCCGGGAGTCGCATCGATCGAGTTGGAGAGGATGCGTCCGGTTCAGCCGTAGCGTTCACGCTGACCACGCGGGTGCACAGCATCCGCCAGGCGGTTCGCAATGCCCACGATGGGCTCTCCTTGCTGAGCACCGCCGAGGGTGCTGCGAATACCTTTGCAGACACACTGGACCGCATGCGCGAGCTCGCCGTGCAGTCATCTTCTGAGACTCTCGGCACGACCGAGCGCACCTACCTCTCGGATGAATTCGACAACCACATCGCCGAGCTCCGCCGGCTGGTCTTCACCACAAAGTTCAATGGTCTGACCCTGAGCAGCGGTATCTCCCGCTCGGTTCAGGTCGGCGCCGATTCCGACAGCAGCAGTGAAATCGATATCACCGGGGTCAACCTCAAGAGTACCCAGATTCTGGTGGCATCATCCGACATCGGCACTTCGGCTGATGCCCAGGACGCGATCGACGATGTGGACTCGGCCACCGACTTCCTCAACGGCCAGCGCACCAACCTCGGCGGTGAGTGGCGCCGCCTGGAGTCCGCCATCTCCAACGCCAATGCCGAGATCGAGGCGCTCTCTTCAGCCGCGTCTCGGATCCACGACACGGACTACGCCGAGGAGACTGCGCACATGACTGCCCTGCAGATAAAGAACCAGGCCGGAACAGCCGCCCTCGCGCAGGCCAAGAATCTGGCAGCACCGGTGATCGACCTCATCTCCCGCTGATCGCTCACGATAGCGAGCAGGTCTACCCGCCCGTGAGCTCCTGAGCGATCGCCACCAGGCGCGGGATGGTCCCTATCAGCCGGTGCCCATCGTCCACTGCCTCCAGGGTCACATGCGCGCCGGACCGAGCCTGATACCGCTCGCTAAACGATAGCGGCACCGCAGTGTCTTCCCTCCCATGCAGGATGTGCGTCCGCAGACCGGGGGGTGCCCTCAATACCTCCGGGTCAGCGACCGGCTCCTCCTTCCAGTGAAGTGCAGGCGCACACAGCAGCAATGCGTGGAAGCGGTCCGGATACTCTGCAGCCAGCCATGCAGCAGCGAGACCACCGTAGCTGCTCCCTCCGAGCACCACCGGCCCGCTTCGGGTCGCCTCCTCCAGGGCAGCTATGCGGTCGACCAGGACCAGTCCGCGACCATCTGGGGCGATGACATCCAGCCCCGCTTCGCGGAGTGCCGAGATCTTCCGCCCATCGGGCGCGCCCTCCAGACCGTGAGCAAAGACGATGGGAAGCGATGACATTGCAGGCCCTCCAGGGGTAGGGTGCCACACCTCGGGGGAGTCCATGACCACTGAAGTGCCCACCCGCCGCGTAGCTGCCGTGCTCGGCCTCTCCGTGGCTGCTGTGAGCACCGCAGCAGTGCTGGTGCGTCTTGTCCCCACCATGCACCCCATCGCCATCGCGCTGTGGCGCACGGCCATAGTGGCAGCCCTGCTCTTCCCGACCTTGCTCAGCCGAGCCCCGCGACCCAGGGGCCGGGATCGACTCTGGACCCTCCTGGCCGGCATGTGTCTCGCCCTCCATTTCTGGGTCTGGTTCGCCTCCTTGCAGTACACCACGGTGATGCGGTCGACGGTGCTGGTCTGCCTCACACCCGTCTGGGCCGGACTCATCGGCTGGATGCGCGGTCGGGACCGCCCCAGCCCTCGCTTCTGGCTCGGCATCGCGGTGGCCCTCATCGGAGTGATGGGCATGAGCGCCACAGACACCGCAGGGGACTCCAGCCTCCTCGGGGACTTGCTGGCGCTGGCCGGAGGAGGGCTGGCAGCGGCATACCTCACCATCGGTCGAGAGGTCCGCCAGCGGGCGGGCATCGGGCCCTACGGAGCAGCCATCTGCGGGGCCTGTGCCTTGTGGCTCTTGGCTGCCGGTGGCCTCAAGGGTGTTCCGCTCGTCCCACCCAGCGCCGCTGCGTGGGGAGTACTCCTGGCCATGGCGCTTGGCCCCCAGCTCCTGGGCCATGTGGGCTTCAACTACGCGGTCCGCTACGTCCCGGCTGCAGTGGTGGGAGCCGTGGTGCTGCTGGAGCCGGTGGGCGCCACGGTGCTGGCGACCTTCATCCTGGATGAGTGGCCGAGTGCCACCGAGGTCGCCGGAGCTGTGGGCATCGTACTCGGTGTCGGTATCGCGACCAGAGCGCCCTAGAGGATGCCCCCGCGCCACCCGCCAGCCCCCGTGGAGATCGAGGTAGTCTCATCGCTAGCAGAGGTGGCAGCTGAAGAGTGGGACGCACTCGTTCAGCCCGACGATCCCTTCACCGAGCACGCCTTCTTGCACGCGCTGGAGACCTCCCAGAGTGTGGGTCCTGGTACGGGCTGGCAGCCTGTCCACCTGCTGGCACGGCAAGCCGACACGATTGTCGGGGCGGCCCCGCTCTACCTGAAGCACCACAGCTACGGTGAGTACATCTTCGACTGGGGCTGGGCAGAGGCCTGTCACCGCGCCGGGGTTGCCTACTACCCCAAGCTCACCTCCGCCGTGCCCTTCACTCCCGCGACGGGTCGGCGGCTACTGACTGGCCCTGGCCCACTCGATGAGAAAGTGGCTCTTGCTCTGATCTCCGGGATGCGGGCGGTCTGTGAGGCCACCAAGGCCCAGTCCATCCACCTGCTGTTCATCACCCAAGAGGAGCATGCCCTCCTGGGTCAGGATCCGGGTCTCATCGGGAGGGTCACGCACCAGTTCCACTGGAACAATCCTGGCTGCACCGACTTCGAGGACTGGCTCGGCCGATTTCGGGCCCGCCGCAGAAAGGAGGTCCGGCGAGAGAGACGCCAGGCCTGTGAGAGCGGGGCGAGGATTCGGGTGCTTCGCGGCACGGAGATGACGGAGCAGGAGTGGCGGGCTGTCGATCGCTTCTACCGAGACACCGTACAGCGCAAGCGGGCTCAGGCCTACCTCAGCGAGAGCTTCTTCCATCACGCTAGGCTGCTGCTGGGCCATCGGGCTCGCATCTTCCTGGCCGACCAGGACGGCACTCCAGTGGCAGCCGCCCTGGCATTCGAGCGAGGTCGTCACCTCTACGGACGGTACTGGGGCTGTGAGTCCGGCTGGGAGAGGCTCCACTTCGAGCTGTGCTATCACCGCCCCATTGCCCACTGTATCGAGCACGGACTGGTGCACTTTGAGGCCGGCGCCCAGGGGTTTCACAAGATCCAGCGGGGCCTGATGCCCGCCAAGACCTACTCGGCCCACCAGCTCGCCCACCCTGGCCTGGGCCAAGCCGTTCGCGCAGCCATGATCGAGGAAGGAGCCCGCATCCAGGAGGAGATGGTATTTCTCGAGGGCCACGGACCCTTCCGCCGGGACGCTGATTCCAGTGAGCCGGGGTAGACTGCTCTGCATGGGCATCCGGTCCTTCATCAAGCGAAAGGTGGGTGAGCGCCTCGGGGCGGACTCACCTGCTCCTGCTGCGGCAGCATCCTTGCGTCCGATTCCCACGACTCCATCGGCAGACGGCTACATCGCAGTGGCCCACGAGTCAGACATTCAGGCTGGACGAGGACGCACCGTGGTCGTCCGCGGGGAGGCCGTGGCGGTCTTCCACTCCACCTCCGGCTGGTTTGCCATCGACGATGCATGCACCCACGAGGATGCTCCCCTCGGCGAGGGGGACCTCGATGGAGACATCGTCGTGTGCCCCTACCACGACTGGCGATATGACCTGCGAACGGGTGCCTGCCACACCGATCCCGAGCGACCTGTGGGCTGCTTTGCGATTCGTGTGGACGATGGCCTCGTGTGGGTCGGGCCCAGGACATCACAGGGCACCACCGAGCGGGGAGGTGACCACGACGACGGACTGAAGACCACCGAGCGTTAGCGTTGACGCAGGCGGAGCCACACCGGATACTCAGGACTCACACAAGTCCCGGTGTCCCATGAATATCTCTCGTCTTCTCTCGAGTGCCTCCTTCCTTCTGTGTGTCACAGGCCTCAGCCTCCCTGCCCACGCAGAGATCACCATCACCGGTGGACATGTTGTGGCAGACCCGGGATCGAGCATCACGGTTCCAGTCGCCATCGTCAGTGATGAAGACCCGATGGGATGGGAGATCCACGTCATCTACGACCCGGACGTGGTCTCGCTCACGGACATTGCCGAGGGCGACTTCCTGGACGCCTGGGATGGCTCCATGTTCTGGTCCCACGGCATCGTCCCAGGCGAAGCCGCGGCCCTGGCTTTTTCCCTGGCTGGAAGCACCATTGCACACGGCGCCGGGACCCTGGTGGACCTGCACTTCACGGTCAACGCTGATGCGGATCCGGGCACTGTCACCACCGTGGCCCTCGAAGAAGTGATGTTCTCGGACGACGTGGGAGTGGAGATCCCCTCCGAGGTCATCGGCGGATCCATCACCGTCACAGGTGAAGCGGATGCCGACACCGATACGGATGCCGACGCGGATGCGGATGCGGACACCGACACCGACACCGACACCGACACCGATGCGGACGCGGACGCGGATGCGGACGGGGATAGCGGCGAGCCGATCAGTGATCGGGACCGCGGGAACGAATCGGAAGGAGTGGGTGGCGAGGGCAAGCTGACCTCGTGCATGTGTGCCTCGACTCAGAGTACCCGTGGGCTGCCTGGGCTCCTGGTCTGGCTGGGCATGGTGGGCGCTGTGATTCGATCTCGCCGAAGCTGAGGCTCCCGGGTACGGCGCAGTGAGCCTCCGGGTTACTCGACCCTATGGCCTGGACCGATCAACGCATCGTTGCCTTTGATACCGAGACCACCGGTCTGAACCCCTTCGACGGGGACAAGGTGATCGAGTTTGCCGCGGTGGAGCTGCAGGTGGACGAGGACCTGCAGGTCACCGGGGCGAAGGCCCACGACTTCTTGTTCAACCCAGGGATCCCCATTCCCCGGGAGTCCACCCGTGTGACCGGCATCGGTGATGAGCATGTGGCGAACAAGCCAGCGTTCGCCAAGCATGCCTCCGAGGTCCGTGCACTACTCGAGGGCGCCATTGTCGTGGCTCACAACCTGGCCTTCGATCTCAGCTTCCTTCGCCTTGCCCTCAAGGAATGTGGACTCTACTGGCCTGCCACCGTGGCCGAGATCGACACCCTTCGGCTCTCTCAGCGGAAGCTCTCAGAGCTCAAGCAGCATCGCCTGGGTCTGGTGGCTGAGGCCCTGGAGATCCCGCTCGACAATGCCCACCGCGCCAGCGGCGACGCGGAAGCCTGCGGCAGGGTCTTCGTGGAGATCGCACGCCGCAAGAACGCGCCCATGGACCTCTCCGAGATGATTGTCTGGGCCGATGCGGTGAGCCCGCCGCCCCAGACCGGCCACCTCGGTATGGGTGAGACCGGCGTACCTGTCTTCCTCGAGGGCCCCCACGAAGGAGAGACGGTCGAGTCTCATCCGGATCACCTCCAGTGGATGACCATGGCTCTGATGCGTCAGGATGGCCAGTGGCTGCCGCGCTACCCAGAGTCCGTCCACGAGTGGGCGCTGCGATGGCTGCGGGCCCGAACGGGGGGCCGCTTTCAGGCCAACCCACGTGGCGGCGGCAGCCAGGACTGGGGACTGGACCCGTCCCCCTGGCGGACGTGAACCTCCTCATCTTGCTCCTGGCCTGCGGGGGCGCCCCTGAGCCCTCGGGTACCCCTGCCCCCCAGCCCGTGGGCGGCCAACACCCACCTCCCGGCCCGCCGCCGGCCCTGGCCATGCTCTCGGAGGCAGAAGACCTCTCCAGCTCCTGGCGGCCAGATCTTCAACACACCATCCAGCCGGCGAAGACCACCAAGCTCAAGGAGCGTCCCTGCCCAGATGGCACCCTGCGTGTTCCCGCCGGTCCCTTCCTGATGGGCTCTGCCTCCACCCATGCTGGACGCGATGAGAAGCCGGTGCACCGGGTCATGACAGATGGGTTCTGTATGGACCGAACCGAGGTGAGTGCTGGGGCCATGGCGGCTTGGTATCAGAAGACCGGACGCACCCCATCGGGCATGGATCCCATCAATCCCGATCGGGCGGGTAAGGCCCTGCCGGGCAAGGACAAGCACCCGGCGGAGGGAGTCACCTGGCAGGAGGCATCCGATTTCTGCGAGGCCAGGGGTGCCCGGCTGCCCCGAGAGGCAGAGTGGGAGAAGGCTGCACGCGGAGGCTGCGAGCGTGGGCAAGACCAGAAGCGATGTGACCCAGAGGATCTCCAGCCATACCCCTGGGGCAAGCAGACACCTTCCTGTGCGCTCGCCAATCACCAGCAGGTAGGAGCGGGTGGCCCGCGTCTGTGCCACGACGGTGCACTCCCCGTGGACAGCCTGCCCGAAGGGGCTGGCCCCTATGGACACCTTCACCTGGCAGGAAATGTGTGGGAGTACGTCGGCGATGCCTGGCACCCCAGGGTGTACCGAGCCGGGCGTCCGGCCAATCCCATCGGCCCGCCGTTTATGGAGGGTGGTCCCCGCGTGCTGCGCGGCGGTGGGTGGAACACCTTCTCCACCAACATGCGAGCAGCCAACCGCTTTCACGATCTCGTGGCCGGCTCTGCGGCTGGATTTCGTTGTGTGACCCGTGGCTCAGAGGCCTATGGTCTGGACCTGGTGCCGCCGCTTGAGACGGTCAAGCTCAGCGGCACCATCACACGGAAGGACGGCAAGCCGATTACCGGGCGTGCTCTTTACGTCACGGCCTTCGATGCCTCCGAGGTCGACCCCCAGACAGGAATGCCTGCCCCAGGCCGCTCTCCGGTGGCCGAGGTCCATGTCACCATCAGCGGAGCACCCGCCGCACTCTTCACCCTTCCTGTGCCCAAGGGCGGGACCTACCGCATCAGCGCTGCCCTGGATGATGGCAGCGGCGGAACGGGGCTCCCTGCTGCGGGTAGCGGGGGGGTAGGGATGATGCCCCAGCCAGTGAAGGCCCAGGGCTCGACCAGCGGACTCAGCGTGGTTCTCGGTCCCCCGCCTGGCCACCGCCAGCATCCTTGATTCCGTCGATATAGCCCAGGCTCCGCAGCCGCTCGATGGCCTCTGGACTGTGCGCCCGTGCAGGCCGGGCCTTCCCCTGCCAGCGATCGACGACCGGCTGGAGCCTCCGCTCATAGGTCTGGGTAGCAGCGGTCGTGACCGCTGAGGGTACGGGCCTGGGCGAAGCCTCCTCCGGATCGGCCCGGAGATCGTAGCTCTCAGCGATGCCGGCCCGGATCAGCAGCTTGATGGCAGCACTTCGGATCGAGAGCTGTGGCTTGGGTCGGGATGGGTCCGTGATGCTGTGGGCTGGCCGCCCGCCCCCAGTACTGCCAGCACCCTGGAGTGCAGCAGATTGATCCTGGCCGTGGACCTGCTCGAGCGGGTCGAGCCCCAGGAGCCCGAGCACGGTGGGTGCCATATCCACCAGCTCCACCGGCGTCTGGATGGTGTGCCCGGCCTTCACGCCTGGGCCACGGACCAGCCAGGGGACACGCAGGACGCCATCCCACAGCCCATCGCGGTGGTTGAACCAGTAGTCGTGCCCGAAGGACTCGCCGTGGTCCGAGGTAATGATCACCAGCGTGTCGGGGCCCGCTGCGGCCAAGATCGGGCCGATGATTCCGTCGAGCTCGCTGAGCTCACCATCGTACAGGGCCAGTACGTGGGCAAGATCCTCGGGCGAGGGGGTCTCTCCGCCATCCCTGAAGGGCCGGAGATCCTCATCCGACCCGGTCAGCTTGCCGGTGTAGTCCGGGTCATAGCGCGTGTTCCAGGGCGGCTTGGGGGTGTAGGGGAAGTGGGCATCGAACAGGTGGACAAAGGCAAAGTAGGGCCCCTGCTGGTTCTTCATCCACTCCATCGCCTGGGTGCAGACCTGCTCTCCGGGTCGCTTCAGATCCGACCGGTCCCAGGGGTGGGCATCGTCATAGGTCTGGAAGCCTCGGGACAGGCCGGTGCTCCGATCCGTCAGGGTCTCCCCCCCGATGAAGGCACCCGTGGCGTAGCCGGCTTGCTGGAGCCGCTCGGCCAGGGTGGGTCCGGTATACCGGGAGCCGCCGGTTCCGGGCACATCCCCGTGAACTGCGGGCAGGGCGCCGGTGAGCATCGCCCAGTGACTGATGGCCGTCTCAGGGAAGTTGGCGATGGCGGTCTCAAAGCGGGCACCGCTCCTGACCATGCCCATCATGTTCGGGGTCTCCGCCCGCCCTCCGTAGACCTGAAGCCTGTCCGCCCGGACTGTGTCCAGCGAGATCAGGACCACCGAGGTGGCTCCTCGCGTTGGCGCTGGAGCAGGCGGTGGTGCTGGGTCGCTACCACCACATGCGAACAGGCAACTCAAGAAGCAGAGGGTCCAGCGGCTCATCGGACCTCGATCTGGGCGTAGTACACCTCATTGTAGCCCCGGATGCCCTGGTTCCAGACCACATGGAAGCGACCCTGACTATCGACGTCAAGGGATGGCAGCCCGGGCTTGCCCCACCGAACCTGCGCCACCCTGCGAGGCGAAGACCATCCGCTGCCCCGGTCCAGGCTGTAGACCAGCTCAGCCTCTGTCCCGCTATCCCAGCCCCAGACCAGGCAGCGCACGCCCGCTGGGTTCACCGCGATGTCGGGATCAAAGTGGTAGCCGCCGTATCCCTGGGAGGGTTCCTGAGGCGGGCCCCAGGCTCCGGGACGCCCAGACCGGGTGTAGATGTGCACCGGTCGTGAACGCTCCTTGTGGAACCAGGCCAGGTGATCCCTGCCGTCAGGTCCGAACGCAAAGTGCACGCGCTCTCCTGGATGGCTGCTCGCAGAGATGTTCTCCGGCTTGCCCAGACCTCCTCCACGAACCTCGGCCACATAGACCTGGGTCTCCGATCCGCCCATGCCCACATCCCAGCCAGCCAGCATGGTGCCATCCGGGCGTCGCTCCACGTTGGTGTGCCAGGCATCCACCTTCCCATCCGTGAGCGGGCGAGTCTCGCTCCACACGCCGTCTTGATGCCAGCGGTACCGGGCCTGGAAGTGATGGGCGGGGCTCATCTTCTTACCGATGAACACATAGGCAAGTGTGTCACCCACGCCGTGGGCCACATGCCCGCTGCCCACCTCCTCCCCGCTGCCACCCGGGGTCAGTGCTGCCGGCTCTGACCAGGTACCTGCTTTCCAGGTTGTCACGAAGCCCTGGCTGGAGAAGTCCTCGAGCGCATGGTCGTAGACCACCACGATGGAACCATCGGAGCGGGCCACCAGATCCGGTCCCCAGTTTCGGTCCTTGGTGTGGCCTAGTCGCACAGGTGGCGTCCACGTCTCTCCGCCCCGCGAGGTGCGGTGGCGGATGATGTCACCCCCGTCGGTGCGGTCATAGAACAGCGCGTGGAGCAGATCTCCCGCGCCCACGGCCAGCTGTGGGCGATACCCGCCCGTGGGCTTGCTCGTCAGCTGCACAGGAGCAGACCAGCTACCCCCAGCCGGGACCGGTGGGCCCGATGGAGCCGGCCAGGCGTGGAAGGGCGGGAAGCCGGTGGGGTCCTGCAGAGCCGCTCCGGAGCCAGGCTGGCCGTGGGCTGGCGGGTGCTCGGGGCTGCCCATCGGTGGGTGGGGGCCTGCGTTGGGGCGCGGTGCCTCGCCAGGCTGGGGCACCTCATCTGCGCCGCATCCGGTGCCGCTGAGGGCCAGCAGCAGGGTCAGCAGTGATGGAAGACGGCGCACATTCATGGTCTGGATCTGTATCATGCCCAGGCAGTGTCTCTTTTCCTCCTCACACTTCTGCTCGCTGCCGCCCCACAGGATGTGGTGGTCATTCCTGCAGGTGCATTCGCGCGAGGCAGCACCCGTGCACCAGACGAACAGCCGGTTCGGACCATCACCCTCAGCGCGTTTCGTATTGACCGTCACGAGGTGAGCATCGCGCAGTTCAAGACTTTCTGTAAGCAGGGCTACCGCGAGCGAAAGTATTGGTCAGAGGAGGGCTGGAAGCGGGGGATCCCGCCGCGCAACCCGCGGGTTCACGGTGGAGCGATGGCACGTATTTTTCCCAGCTGTAAGAGCGGACCCCGCGAAGCCGGCCGCCATCACCAACATCCCGTGGTGTCGGTGAGCTGGTACGAGGCGGATGCCTACTGTCGCTGGCGCGGCGGCGCCTTGCCGAGTGAGGCCCAGTGGGAGCGTGCTGCTTGTGGGGGTAAGCCGGGGCCGTATCCGTGGGGGGCCGAGGTAGACAAGCCGGCCAGGTGGAGCACTCGGGTCCACCCGACCGAGACCATGACCGTAGCCACGGTGCCGGTCACCGAGGATCCCAACCCCTCTCTTACGGGCATCAAGCACGCTGCTGGGAACGTCTGGGAGTGGACCGCAGATTGGTACCACCGAGATGCCTACAGCACCGCATCCTCGCGGAATCCCCAGGGGCCAGAGACCGGAACATGGAAGACCCTGAGGGGGGGTTCCTTTGCCAACCTGCCCAGCTTTGCCACCTGCACCCACAGGGAGCCTGCCGCTCCTGCCAAGCGCCGCCTGACGGCTGGATTCCGATGCGCATACCCCATGCCCTGACCCTCGTGATGCTGCTGGGGTGTGGCCGGGGCACACCGCCTGCCCGTGAGGTCTCTGTGCCCACGAAGGTGGCCGAGGGAATGGCCCAGATTCCCACGGGACTGGTGCGTCTCGGGCCCCGTCACGGGGTGGGGCCACCGCCGAAACCCCTGACACAGCCCTCCGTACAGGCGCGGAGTCCTGGTGAGCAGACCTCCTGGATCAGCAAGGCGGGCATGGGGCTTCCTCCACGGTACTTCCAGGTGTCTTCCTTCTGGATCGACCTCACGGAGGTCACCCGTGCCCAGTACTCAAGGTTCCTCAAGGAGACTGGCTACCGTCTGCCTCATGTAGCAGAGCCTTGGGCAGAGGATGGCTGGAACTGGACGGGCCCGGATCCTGCGCCTGGGACCGAGGACCACCCGGTGGTGCTGATCAGCTGGCACGATGCGCAGGCCTACTGCAACTGGGCGGACAAGCGCTTGCCCACAGAGGCCCAGTGGTTGCTGGCTGCGCTTGGGCCTGCACAGGATGCGCGCCGGTATCCGTGGGGGAAGAAATATGATGGTGCACGCCTGAACCACGGGCGGCGTGAGCCCCCTAATTTTGATGACTCCGATGGCTTTGCGCGGACCTCACCGGTGGGCAGCTTCCCCGAAGGTAAGAGCCCCTATGGGCTGCTCGATACCTTCGGAAATGCCTGGGAGTACACTGCGGACCGCCGGGTGGACGACTGGGGAGATGTCTCGACGCGGAGCGAGGAGCATGGGGTAGGGACCGACCCCGGGGCTGTGGGGCCGGGTCTGCGTGTGGCGGTACGAGGGGGCAGCTACTACTTCGATCTCTCGGACCCAGCCGGGGAATGGGCAGCATTTGTTCCAGAGTCCAGACGCAAGAGCTCGGGCTTTCGCTGTGCGCGTGGAGAGTCTCCGGTGAGCTCACCGAAATAGCTGCTCTGCCTCTCGGGTTGTGTGCTGCAGGTGAAAGTGCGGCACTTTTCCGATAGAGTCTCTCGACCCACAGACCTGGGTGACCACACGGCCCCCGGAGGACCCCATGATCCGAAATCTCATTCCCCTCGCCATGCTCTTGGCAGGCTGCCCCACTCCCCCTGAGTCCGGCTCTGGTGCTGGCCAGCCTGGCCCTGGCGGTGTTCCTCCAGTGGCAGGTGACGGTGGTGCTGGTGCTGTGGAGGAGGGTGCCCGTGGCGGTACCTTCACCGTGCAGCAGGTACCTGAGGAGGCCAAGACGGCAGGTGTCACCGAGGAAGGTGCGCTCTCTTCATCCGAGTCCCAGGCGCTGATCAAGGAAGGACCCCACGTCACTCTTTCCGGCGAGATCCTCTGCACCAGCTGCAAGGGAAAGCTGGTCCTCAATATCTCTCCCTTTGTTGACCCCGAGGGAGGCAGCGCGAACGCATCGCTTCCCGGTGGGCAGGACAAGGACGGACAGGCGGTCAAGTTCCAGCCGGTGACCCTCTCCGGTGCTGGTGCCTTCAATATCGCTGTGCCCAAGCACGCCGGTAAGCTTGTCATCGAGGTGCTCGATGATCAGGACGGCAATGGTCGGCCCTCTCCCGGCGAGCCCTTCGCGGTTCTCCACGAGAACGGAAAGCTCTCTGGTAAGAAGAGCCACACCGGCCTGACCGTGGACTTCTCGCAGTCTCCCCCTCCGCCCCCGACCGGTGGTCCGGTAGATGGCGCAGGTCCCGGCAAGGCCAAGGGCAAGGCCAAGGGCAAGGCCAAGGGCAAGGCCAAGGGCAAGGCCAAGGGCAAGGGCAAGGGCAAGAAGAAGGGCGGCGAGTAGCGCTCACCCTGAACGAGAAGAGGCGGTGGTC
>PVBE011364493.1_pt1 | contig 28986 bp, 28 predicted proteins | sample 1631181 | NCBI WGS metagenome assembly PVBE01 (sample SAMN08397723, study PRJNA350692) | Marine metagenome, whole genome shotgun sequencing project. | isolation source: water | place: Pacific Ocean | collected 2012-04
ATAAATTCAAATTTAGTGTAAGATTTTAATGAAATGGAATTAAATTCCTCCTCTTCTTCCTCCTCCTCTTCCTCCTCCTCTTCTTCGAGCTCGGCGGACTCTTCCTCTTCCTCCTCTTCCTCCTCTTCTTCCTCTTCCTCCTCTTCCTCCTCTTCCTCCTCTTCTTCCTCTTCTTCCTCTTCTTCGAGCTCGGCGGACTCCTCCTCGTCTTCCGATTCGGAGGCTTCGCTTTCAGTGAGGTCGCCCTCTTCGCCCTCCTCCTCGTAATCCTCCTCCTCGCCTTCTGGTTCTTCGAACAGATCAGGCTGTTCCCAAGAAACGGAGGGCCCCGGAGCGGGCAGAACTTCTCCCGATAGTGCCTCCGAGTCCTCCTCTGAGGGGTCTGACGGAGACTCTAGGGACGGGTCGACGGGTTCCCGAACTTCGATCTGGGAGCTGGAGTCTGCGTCGAGTCCTCCGCCACTTTCCGCGCCCTCGCTGCCGCCGACTTCGGGTGCAGCCAGATCCTCGCCAGGGCCGAGTTGGGGCCCGTCTTGGGAATCGGAATTGCTCCACTTATCGGAGTCAGCTTCGTGCGTGCGTTCGGAGTCTGATGGGTCATTGTCTGGTTTCAGCGGTTGGGCACCCTCGGGCACCTCACCGCGGACGCGGACGTCCTCGGGGTAGGGTGAAGGCGGAAGGGGTTGGATCTGGGGTCCAGCCTCCCCGGCTTCCTGTAACGCCTGCTCCATGTAGGCAACCGTTTCAGGGTCGGGTACCAAGGCTCTTGCCTCAGCTTGAGAAACCCCATCCGCATCCTTCTCCGACAAAGCGTCCGATATCGTGAGATCCCGCCTTGAATTCCCGGAAAAACTGCTCGGATCCCGAAGCCAGGTGAGCCAGACCGCACTGAAGAGAACGGCGAGACCCAAGGCAAAACCCGCCCAGGTTGCGATCGAGGCCTTCAGGGCGCCACCCGTGTTGGCGCCAAATTCGCCGCCCAGGGTTGGGCTGATGACCCCCAGGCAGATGCCAAGGCCGATGGCCGTGAAGAGGATCCCACACAGGTGTCGACCCACGTCAATCTCGACCTCTTTCCCTGCAAAGAAGAGGACCGCTCCCACGGCAGCGAAGCCACCACTCAGGAGCATGGTCGGCCAAGCGCCGAAGGCCCCCACAAGTTGGCGGGCCAGGGCCCCGGTCCCGGTGACATCTGCTTCAGCGGGCCGCAAAAAGGTGAGGACGGCCAGGACAAAGGGAAAGGCAAAGACCGTACAGAGGGCGAGGCCCATTACCTCCCGACCCGCACTCGACGAATGATTGGATTCAGGCATCAGGCTTCCTCTGCGTGTTCAATGTTGCTCGTGTTCTCTTCCCAGTCCTCCAACGTCAGGAGGATCTCCCGTGACTTCGATCCTTGGTGATCTCCCAAGATGCCGTTGTCCGTCATCTGGTCGATCAAGCGCGAAGCGCGCGTATATCCGATTCCAAGCGAGCGCTGCAGGAGGCTGGCGGATCCCCGCCTGGACTTCAGCACCACGCGCACGGCATCGTCAAACATCTCGTCCACCTTCTCACCGCCCTGGGTGAGCGTCCCTGCAGGTGCCGTGCCCGTGGCGGCCTGCACCATTTCCTGATCGAACGTCGCCACGGATTCGTTACAGACGTAGTCCACCAGGGCTTGGAGTTCGTGGTCCTCCACGAGAGCACCCTGCACTCGCCGCAGCTGGCTTGACTGGGGCGGGGAATAGAGCATGTCCCCCTGACCCAGGAGCTTCTCTGCTCCCTGCGAGTCGAGGATGACACGGCTGTCGGTACCGGAGGACACCTGGAACGCGATCCGGGTGGGCAGGTTCCCCTTGATAACGCCCGTGATCACATCGGTGGAGGGACGCTGAGTGGCCACGATCACGTGGATCCCCACGGCCCGCGCCTTCTGGGCCAGGCGCGTGATGGCGTTTTCGGCCTCCTTCTTGGACTGTGACATCAGGTCCCCCATCTCATCGATGATGATGACCATGTAGGGCACGTGACGGGGCGTACGCTCTTCGTTGAAGTCGTCCCCCATCTGCTCACGCAGAGCCTCTTCGCCCATCTTGTTGTAGCCCTTGATGTTGCGCACACCGGCCATCTTGAAGAGCTCGTAGCGGCCCTCCATTTTTTCCACGGCCCAGTTGAGCACGGTGGTGGCCTGCTTCATGTCAGTCACCACAGGGAGTTCCAGGTGCGGGATCTTCTGGAACATCTGCAACTCGACCATCTTGGGGTCCACCAGGATCGCCTTCACGTCATGGGGGGAGCGCGTCAGCAGCAAGCTCGCCATGATCGTGTTGATGCAAACGGACTTGCCAGAACCCGTGGTGCCTGCAATGAGCAGGTGGGGCATCCGCGTGAGATCTTCGACGATGGGGTGGCCCTCGGCATCCATGCCCAGGAAGAGCGGGATGGCCGCGAAGTCCTTGTCATAGGCCTCCTGGCGCACGAGCTCCGAAATCCGCACCACCCGTCGGTTGTTATTGGGTACCTCGATACCAATGGTGGACTTGCCTGGAATGGGCGCGATGATGCGGACGGACTTGGCCTTCAGCGTTCCAGCAATCTCAGGGGCAAGGCTCGTAACCCTGTTCATGCGGGTACCTTCCGCCACGGTCAACTCAAACAGGGTGACCGCCGGCCCCACCTCCGCGTCCACAACCTCCGCGCTGACGCGGAAGCTCTTGAGGACGTTCTCAAGGTTCCTGGCGCTCTGCTCCAAGAACTCCCCGTCCTTGTCGGGCCTGGAGGCCGGGGGATCCAGCAGTTCAGCGGGAGGATAGGCCCACGGTCCAGGGGGAGGCGTTGGCGGTTCGTAGACAAAAGGTGTGGTCGCGACCGTGGGCTTCTTCAGGTTCGACCGGGGCTTCTTCTTGGCGGCAGGGACGACCACGTCGTCTTCCTCCTCCCACTCATCCTCGTCTTCCTCTTCGCCTTCCTCCTCCTCGTCCTCCCACTCCTCTTCGTCTTCCGCCTCCTCTTCTTCCCACTCTTCGTCCTCCTCGAGCTCTTCTTCGTCCTCCTCTTCCCACTCCTCATCCTCGTCGTCGTAGTCGAGCTCCGCCTGGCTGGGCGACACAGCCTTGGCCTTCTTCTTGGGCGTCTTGCCCGCCGGCTTCTGGAGGTCCTTTCCGAGCAAGAAGTCCCAGAGGCCCACGATCAAGCCCTTGGCCCAACTGAACACCGCCCGCACGATCCCGTCGCTGGCGCGCTCGTCCAGCCAACCGCTCAGAGCTCTCACCGCAGGGTAGAACGCCATCTCTGTGGCCAGCATGAACGATATGCCACAGGTCGTGAGGAGCAGCACCCACAAGCCCAGGCTGCCGAAGCGGACGACCAACCCCTCCATCGAGACGTAGGCGAAATACCCACCCGGCCCGTACGGAAGAGTGTTGTCCAGGGCGGCGCCCTGGATTCGCTCAGCCGCATCGGGGCCGAAACCCAGGTCCAGCAGGAAAGCCAGGCTCATCACAAAGCAGACCCCACCCAGGGTCCGGATCGCGGCGAGATTGACCTGCTTGCGGGCGACGATGATGCAGCCCCAACACAGGACAAGCAGGCTCAGGATATAGGCCGCCAGCCCGAGGTAGATCAAGGCCTGCTTGGCCAGGTAGTGGCCAATCCACCCCCCCAGATTGTGGCCTTGGGCAGCCGGGTCCTCGATGGGCGTGTAGAAAGAGAACAGGGAGATGAACAGCCAGATGGAGACGCCGATCATGAACAGTCCGGAGAGTTCCCGGACCCGGGCTGCGGTGGCGTCGTCCAGCTCATCACCAAACAGGAAGCTCTGGACGATCTGGCCCACACGGCCGCTCTTGCCCTTCCCCTTCTTTCCCTTCTGCGCCTTCTTTCGACTCAAGATTCTGTCCCCCCTGATTGTGCATTGCCCCGGCTGAACTCTTCACCGGGGCGGGTCCCGATGGAGGTGAGGTGGGAGAGTCCGGTGACCCTCGTCCCATCAGGTTCGCACGATGGCGGGAGGCGTTCAAGGGTCACGACCCGGCAGAGTTTTCTCTGCTGCAAGCGCAACGCCCGCCGGTATGGAAACGCCTTCCGGGTTGGGGCCTTTCGTAGCCCCCCGGGGGGCTACCCGAGGAGGCGCACGAGGTGCCGGGCCACGACGGACTTGGGTCGGCGCATCCAGCGCGCCACCTCCCCTGTCCCATCCAGGACCCTCACACTGGTGGAACGGGCATTCAGAGCCGAGGCGTCATTCAGCACGATATAGTCAGCGTTCTTGGCCTTGAGCTTGGCCAGAGCCCGGCGGGGGCCATCGCTGGTCTCCAGGGCGAAGGCCACGACCGTGCGCGGGCCCTTGCGCCGCGCCACGCTGGCCAAGAGATCGGGGTTACGGACCAGGGGCAGGTGAACCTCACCCCCCTCGGCCTCCTTCACCTTCCACTTCCCCCGCCGCCGGGTACGCGGCCTGTAGTCGGCCACGGCGGCAGCCATGAACAGAGCATCCGCCAGGGGGAAGTGCTCGCGCAGTGCCGCCAGCATGTCCCGGGCACTCACCACGTCCACGCGCTTCACCCCTTTCGGTGTTTCCAGAGAAACCGGGCCGGCGATCAGGGTCACCCGATGCCCCGCCTCCACGGCCGCAGCGGCGATGGCAAACCCCATGCGGCCGCTGGATTCATTGGAGAGATAGCGCACCGGATCCACGTGCTCGCGCGTGGGGCCGGCGGTCACAACCACCCGCAGGCGGCGGCGCTTCATGCGCTCAGGATCTCCAGCAGTCGCTGTGCGATGAGATCCGGGTCCGCCAGGCGTCCAGGGCCATCCTCGCCACAGGCCATGTGACCCACCTCGGGCTCCATGCGTTCCCAGCCGTCCTCCACCATCTGGGCCAGATTCCGCGCCACCGCGGGCTGCGCCAGCATGTGGGGGTTCATGGCTGGACAGACCAGGCGAGGCACGCCCAGGGGCACGGCCATCAGCGTCGTGGTCACCAGATCCGTGGCCAGCCCCATGGCGATGCGGCCCGCGAGAGCAGCCGTGCATGGCGCGACGACCACCGCGGCCAATCCACGTGCAAAGTCGATGTGATCCATCGCACCAAGACGATCCTCGCCCAGCTCGTGGACACGGGCGGGCTGCCCCGTCACGGCTTCGAACTGCTGTGGGGAGACCAACTGGGCGGCGCTGGGCGTCAGGAGTACGGGCACGTCGTGTCCTGCCTGAGCCAATTGACTGGCCAGATCGCAGGCCTTGTACAGAGCGGCGGAGGCGCTGGTGCAGAGAAGGATTCTAGCCATGACTATTGCCGCTGTCGGATGCCTGGGACGGGGAGGCCTCGCCATCGGCCAGGCCCGCGATGCGACGCACTTCGGCCACGGCCGTATCCAGATCGTCGTTGATCACAACGTGATCGTACTTGACCCGCTCGCGATACTCGTCCTCGGCCTTGCGCAGGCGCCTTTCCAGGGCCTCAGGGGCCTCCGTGCCCCGGTTTGTGAGTCGCTGACGCAGGGTCTCGAAGTTGGGCGGAGCCACAAATACGTAGATGCCCGGTTCGTCAAGAGCCTTGAGCTGCAGCGCGCCCTGCACGTCGATTTCAACCAGATACACGAGCCCCTGGTCGATGGCAGCCCGCATCGGATCGCGCAGGGTCCCATACATGTTCCCGTACACCTCGGCATGCTCGATGAACGCGCCGGCCTCGATACGCTCGCGGAAGACCTCCTTGGAGAGGAACTCGTACTCGCGCCCGTCCTGTTCGCCAAGCCGCGGCTCCCGAGTTGTGGCCGACACGGAGAAGACGACGCGCGGATCCTGACGCAAGCGCTCGCAGATGGTGCTCTTGCCGCAACCCGAGGGGCCCGAAATCAGCAACATGCAGCCCGTATCAGACCCCATGGCTACTCCACGTTCTGCACCTGCTCCCGCAGGCGCTCGATCTGGGTCTTGAGCTCCACCACGGCGTGGGCCGTGCGTGCATCGTTGCACTTGGAGCCGATGGTGTTGGCCTCGCGGTTGAACTCCTGGGCCAGGAAATCCAGCTTGCGACCCACGGCACCGCCCTTGGCCAGCAGGCGGTCCAGCTGCTGAAGATGGGCCTCCAGGCGCGAGAGCTCTTCGCTGACGTCGAGCTTGTCCCCCAGAAGCGCCATCTCCCGGGCCAGATCCCGGCTGGAGACCGTCTCGTTCCCGTCCAGTAACTCGCTCACCCGACGCTTCAGGTCTGCCTGGTGACGGCGCACCAGGCCGGGTGCGCTGCGCTGAATGCTCTTGTGGATCTTGGCGATGGCGGCCGCGTGGGAGGCCAGGTCTTTGGCCATGGCCGCGCCCTCCTCCTCGCGCATCTGAACGAGATCGCGCAGGGCAAGGGTTGTCGCCCGGAGCACCAGCTTGCTCATGCCCTCCAGGTCCAGGTCCTTCTCCGGGGCGGAAACCACCCCTGGAAGGCGCACGAGGTCGGCCAGCTCCAAGTCCCCCTTGAGCTTCAACTCGGAAGCCAGGGCCTTCAGGGAGCGCAGGTAGGCCGCGGCCACGTCCTTGTGTACGCATGCAGGCAACTCGTCGCTCGCATGGGTGACACGGGCGCTCAACTGGATCGCTCCACGGCTCAGCTGCTTGCGCACCAGGGCGTCTACCTGGGATTCCAGGTGGCCCAGGTCCGGGGGCATGCGGAGCTTGGCCTGCAGGTGCCGGTGGTTGACCGAGCGCACCTCAACCTGAACGCTTACACCCTTGCCCGCGACCGTGGCCGCGCCGAAGCCCGTCATGGAACGCAGTGCGTTGGCCATGGTGATCGAGTCCGGACGACTACTCGTTGGAGCCCGGGGGGGCTCCCGCGGGAACTCCGGCTCCGTCCAGACCGCTGGTGCCACCCAAGCCATCCAGGGCGCTCTTTCCGCCGGACTTGCGGTTCAAGACGTGGATGGTGAGGGCGCTGATCAAGAAGACGGCAGCGATCCCCATCGTGAACTTGTGGATGCCCTGTGCCTTGACGCCGAAGGTCTGCTGGCCCGCCACACCGAGGGCATCACCGAACCCGCCGCCTTTCCCCTCTTGAAGGAGGATGACGACGATCAGCATCAGAGCCGCAAGGATGAACAGGATGTAGAGGAAGGTGATGATCAGGTCCATGATGAGCACTCTTGGCGCTTTGGCGGTCAGTTCCCGGGGGCCTCGGGTGAATCAGGAATGATGGGCAGAAATGCCTCTGGGGTGAGGGATGCGCCTCCGACCAGCGCTCCATCAATGTCCGGTCGGGCGAGAAGGTCCGCAGCATTCTCTCCCTTGACGCTGCCACCGTACAAGATCCGCGTCCGTGCCGCGAGGTCATCGGTGGCGATGCCTGCCAGAACCCCGCGCACGTAAGCGTGGGCGTCCTGGGCCTGCTCTGGAGAGGCGGTCAATCCGGTTCCAATGGCCCATACGGGCTCGTAGGCCAGGGTCACGCGCTGCAGGTCCTCGACCCCCACGCCAGCCAATCCGGCTTGGAGCTGGGACCCGCAGACCGCTTCGGTCTCACCGGCCTCCCTTTGCTCCTGGGTCTCACCCAGGCACAGCATCACGTCCAACCCCTGGGCCAGAGCGGTGTGTACCTTGCGGTTGATCAGCTCATCACTCTCACCATAGACGTGACGGCGCTCACTGTGACCCAGGAGGACAAGTCCTGAACCCACGTCCTGCACCATGCTCACGCTGATCTCGCCTGTATGGGCGCCGCCTACCTGATCGCAACAGTTCTGGGCTCCCACTTGCACAGGACTGGACTGAGCCGCCTCAACGATATCCCGCAGGTAGACCGCCGGAGGGAAGAGCCCCACGTCGACATCGTCGCGAGCGCCAACGCTCTCGCAGACGGCCTTGGCCAAAGCGATGGCCGAGGACCGCTCGAGGTTCATCTTCCAGTTGCCAGCAATGAATGGTTTGCGCACAGGGGTCTCCTGGTTTCAGTTTTGATGGTCCAGGGATGAGCCTGAACCCGGGTGCAGGGAGGAAGCCGGCGGTGAACCAGAGCGCACCAACCGTCGGCCGTCCAGGGCCGCGAGGGTCGCAATGTCTTCGACGATGCGCTCAAAGGAGGGCAAGGAAACGGCTTGGGCCCCATCAGAGTGCACCTCTTCAGGGTGCGGGTGGACCTCGACAAGCAGGCCATCAGCGCCGGCGGCGATGCCGGCGCGGGCCAGGGGTCGAACGAGATCCGAGCGCCCAGCAGCATGGGAGGGATCCACGATCACGGGCAGATGGGTGGTCTTCTTCAGGTAGGCAATGGCCCCCACGTCGAGCATGTGGCGCGTGACGGAATCAAAGCCGCGCACTCCACGCTCACACAGGATGACCGAGCGGTTGCCCTCAGCCAGGATGTACTCCGCGGCGCCCAGCAACTCCTCGACCGTGGCACCGAATCCGCGCTTGAGCAGGACCGGCGTCGATAGCTGGCCGAGCTCCACCAGAAGCGGGAAGTTGGCCATGTTCCGAGCGCCGACCTGAATCATGTCGGCGGTCTCGTTGACCCGCTCCACGTCACGCGGGTCGAGGACTTCGGTCACGACACCGATGCCCGTGGCGGCCTTCACCCGATCGAGGATCTCCAGACCCTCGACCCCGATCCCCTGGAAGGAGTAGGGGGAGGTCCGCGGCTTGAACGCACCCGCCCTCAATAGCCAGGCCCCACGCCGCAAGACGCCCCGGGCGATTTCCTCCAGCCGCTCCTCGTCCTCCACGGCACAGGGGCCGGCGATCAGGGACAGGTTGCCGGCGCCGAAACGGGCATTGCCTACAGGAATCATGGAGTCCTCTGCGTGATCGCCATCCCGCAGGGCCAGCTCGTGAGGCTCACCCTCGTCCACAACGCGTACCACGCCCGTCAGATCCGTGAGCTGCGCCCTGTGACCGGGGGCACCGGGACCGTCCAGCTGGAGCAGGCGCTGGGCCTCGTCCAGGAATCGCACGGCGTACCCCAGCTCCATGCACGAAGAGAGGATCACTTCCCGATGAGGGGCCGCGAGGGACCGGCCTAGTTGCAAGAGCATGGTGGGAAGAGTCTGGGAGCGGGCCGAGGGTTGTATTCGTCGCAAGGGTCAGGATTGCCCCTGACTGCTGGAAAACGAGCGGGTAAGTATAGATGTGAGGAAAACCGGGGGCAATGCGACCAGCGTCGTCCCTGAGCCCGATCCAACGACCAACCTGCAACCCATGGCCCTTCTCGAATCCCTTCTGCGCCTCTTGCCCCTCGACGACCTGCCCCGCACGGGCTGGATTCTGGGCGGCGTCTCTCAGCCCGAATCCGTAGCTGGCCACATCCTGGGCACCAGCCACCTGGCTCTGGCGCTCAGCCCACAGGTCGACCCCCCCCTGGAGCTGGGCCGGGTTCTGGCCATGGCCCTGGTCCATGACGCGCCCGAAGCAGGCAGCGGTGACCTCCCCCGTCCAGCCGCAATCCACTTGCCCGAAGGCGCGAAGAAGCAGATGGAGGACGCCCTGGCCGGTGAGGTTCTCGCCCCGCTCTCAGGCCCGGCAACTGAGGCCTGGGCCGAGTATTCGGCCCAGGAGACCCGTGAGGCCCGTTTTGTGGCACTTTGCGACTCCCTCCAGATGGGGGTGCGCTGGGTGGGCTACCAGCGTGCAGGCTGGCGCGGACTGGGGAACTTTGAGGCCCATTTTTCGGCCCTCGATTGCAGGGAGTTCCCTGCCGCAGAGGCCCTGCGCCAGGAAATCCTTGGAAGCGGAACCACCTGAACCTCCCGCGGGGAATACTGGCCCCGTCCCATGTCGCGCGTCCTGACCCTCTTCCCCCTGATCGGCCTCGTTCTCCTGGCCGCACTGGTCGCCGTCGCCTTGCGGCCTCAGGACCCTTACGTCTACCCGGGAGACGGTCAGGCCCTCGCTGAAGAACTTCCGCTGCCCAAGGTGCGCGACCTGTCAACCCACCTGAGCGGCCGCGTGCTCGATGCATCCGGGGCAGGGGTGGCTGACGCCTCCCTGGTTGTCTTGCAGGATGGACGCGTCCACTGGACCTACAGTTCGCAGGGAGGTGACTTTGACCTGCCCGGGCTTGCTCCGGGAGTGCTGGAGGTGGCCCTGGACCACAGTCGCTACCCCGCCACGCTCATGGAAGGGGTAGCGGGGCCCACGCCCATGGATCTGGTCCTGCCCGCGGCGCACGGTGCGGGCCCCTCGGTACCCCAACCCCAGGGAGTGGACCTCTCGGCCAGGATCCAGTCCGCCGATGCGACGGACCTGACAGGATTCGAGGTGGCGCTGGCCCCCAGTGCCCCACCCAACGCGCCGGGCACCGGTCGCCCGCGCCGGGCCCGCACGGATAGTGAGGGCTACTTCCGGATGGCCGGGTTGACCCCGGGGGAGTATCTGGTGCGGGTGATCCCCCCCGGCCACCCCGGTGCCACCTGGCCGGATCTGCTCTCCGATCTCGACGGTCCTACCCTGCGCTTCACCCACCCACAGGAGTCCATGACCTTCAGTACCGTAGCGGGCATTGTGGCTGGCACTTACCACGCTCCCGCCGGCCACTATCCGGGCGGTGCCCTGGTGCAGATTCGGCCCCACGGGGCCAGCAGCCCCGATGCGCGGTCCATGGGCCGGGTCCTGGCGGGGCGTACGGCTGCGGATGGGTCCTTCCACATCCCGCATGTCCCGCCTGGAGCCTATCGGGCTGAACTCGTGAGTGGGGACCAACGCTTGGAGTCGATCCTCGTCATGCCCCGACGAGGACGGATCGACCCCGGGTTCTAGACCTCCGGGTGGCAGCGTATGGTGTAAGCGCCCATGACCACGGTTTACCTGGACAACGCCGCAACCACTCCCCTGGCGGAGCCTGTACGCGAGGCCCTCGCCCCCTTTCTTGGGGAGGAGTTTGGCAACCCCTCCTCACGCCACGCCCTGGGTGTGCGCGCCTCGGAGGCGTTGACCCGCGCCCGGGCCCAGGTAGCCCGAGCACTGGGAGCCGAGGCATCTGAGGTCACCTTCACCTCCGGTGGAACCGAAGCCAACAATCTGGCGATTCTGGGCGCCGCGAGGGCGCGCGGCAAGCAGGGTGCGCGGATCCTGATCGGCGCAACGGAACACCCTTCAGTCAGGGCTGCGGGGGAAGCGCTGGAGGCAGAGGGCTTTGATGTTCAGGTCATCCCCCTGGACGAGGCTGGAAACCTGGACCTGCAGATAGCCGAAGCTCTGCTCACCCCGGAGACCGTCGTGGTGGCTCAGATGCTCGTGAACAACGAAGTGGGCACCATCTATCCCGTCGCGAAACTGGCGCGCCTCGCCCACGAGCACGCGCCCCAGGTCCACGTGCACACCGATGCGGTACAGGGGCTGGGCAAGCTGGCTCTCGACCTTGACGAACTGGGTGTGGACAGCTGCTCGGTCTCAGCGCACAAGGTGCACGGGTTGAAGGGTACCGGAGCCCTCGTGACACGCCCGGGAACCCGGCTGCAGCCCCTGATCTTTGGAGGCGGACAGCAGGGCGGAGTTCGACCGGGCACCGAGAACGTGGTGGGAGCCGTGGCTTTTGGCGCAGCAGCTCAGCTGGCGGACGACCGTTGCGAGCAGACCTTCGAGCATGCGGCGGACCTGCGCACCCAACTGGCCCAGGGGCTGGAAGCACTAAGCGGCGTCTCGCTTCTTGAGCCAGGCACCGAGCGCATGCCCTCCATCTGCTCCCTGCTGGTGCCAGGCGCGCCAGCCGAGGTCTGGCAGCACCACCTTGAGGCCCGCGGGGTCTTTGTCTCCGTTGGCAGCGCCTGTCAATCCAACGATTCGAGCGTCAGCCCGGCCCTGTTGGCCCTGGGCCTGGATGCCGACCGGGCCCGACGCGTGCTGCGCCTGTCCTTCTCGGCCCTGACGACCGGCGAAGAGCTGCAGGCCGCCTTGGATGCCCTGGGATCCCTGGCTCCGGAGCTGGAGGGCCTCTCGTGATGGCATCCGCGCAGCCAAGCCCCGCCAAGCTGGGCGAGCCGGACCTGATCCTCATCCGGTACGGGGAGCTCGCCCTCAAGAAGGGCAATCGTGGGGAGTTTGAGAAGACTCTGGCCCGCAACCTGCGTCAGGCACTGGCCTCAATCACCAAGTCGGAGGTCGATCGCCAGCACGGCAGGATCTTCATTCGGCCAGAGCGCCGCTGTGAGAAGGCCGCCAAGCGTGCGGCAGAGGTGTTCGGGGTCAAGACGGTCTCTCCCGTCTGGACCGTGGCCATGGACGTCGAGGCCATCACGGCCCAGGCGGCCAAGCTCCTGGACTCGGCCCTCGCGGCACGCACCCAGAGCGAGCCGGTCTCTTTCCGGGTGCGCGTCAAGCGCTCCAACAAGGCCTTTCCCCTGAACTCAAGCGAGCTCGAGCGCCACGTGGCCGAGCGCATTCTCCCGGGGCCGGAGAAGGTCAAGGTGCAGCTGGTAGATCCGGAGATGACCCTCGGGATCGAGGTGCGGGACAAGAACAGCTTCGTGTTCCTCGACCGTTTCGAGGGGCCCGGTGGCTTGCCCGTGGGCACCTTGGGCCGAGCGCTGTGCCTTCTGTCCGGCGGCATCGACTCACCGGTCGCCTCCTGGCTGGCCATGAAGCGCGGTCTGCACATGGGATACGTGAGCTTCCACTCCGCCCCCTACATCGGGGAGGGGTTCCGCAGGAAGGTGCGCGAGGTCGTGCGCGCCCTAGGCCGCTGGCAATACAAGGCGCCCCTGTTCACCGTGCCCTTCGCCGACATCCAGGTAGCCATCCGGGATCAGGCGCCGGAGCGCTACCGCACGGTGCTCTACCGGCGCATGATGCAGCGCATCGCCGAACGCATCAGCGCGGCAGAGAGCTGCGGGGCCCTCGTGACGGGCGAGTGCCTGGGCCAGGTGGCGAGTCAAACGCTTGAGAACCTGACCTGCATCGGGGCCGCGACCTCCGTCCCTGTACTTCGCCCGGTCCTCACCTTCGACAAGGAGGAGATCATCCGGGTCGCCCGTCGCATCGGGACCTTTGACATCTCCATCCAGCCCGAACCCGACTGCTGCACCGTGTTCCAACCGAGCCGGCCTGTGATTCGGGGCCGCCTGGAGGACTGCCTGGCTGCAGAAGCCCAGATGGATGTGGAAGGGTTGGTGCAAAGGGCGTTGGATGGAACCGAGATGGAACTGCTCGATCATGAGGGAGGGGCATGAACCGCACCCTGGCCATCCTCCTGGCGATGGCGATGCTCCTGGCCCACAGCCTGGCCCTTCACCTGAACCCGGAGGGACACCTGGGGGAGCCCTATGAGTACGCCCACCGTGCCTATCGCCTGGCGCGCAGCCTGATCAGGGAAGGGGCCCTGGTATGGAACCCGGGACTGGAAGGCTCTGCCCGGGGAGGACTTGAGAGCTACCCCTCACTCCTGTGGGTTGGGCTCTCCTCGCTGGCTGAGCGCCTCTACCTGCCCGTCACGCGCATCACCCAGATAGTCGGCATGGCCGCAGCCCTGATGACCGTGCGATTCTCGGTGATGTTCGACAGGGATCGCATCTCCAGCATCATCCCCGCTCTCTTGCTGGTCACCAGCGGCGCGTTCGCGGCGGCCGCTCCCAGCGGCCTTGAGACTTCCCTGGTGGCCTTCCTTCTGACGGCCGCCTTCGTCTCCTTCGAGCGCGCACGCCGGAGTACTTTTTCCATCGCTCTTTGCCTCCTCGTGCTCACCCGGCCCGAGGGCGTCCTGGCCATCGCTCTCTTCGCTCTCTTCGCCCTGCGTGATCGGCTCCGCGCGCAGCGCGACGCCACCCAAGAGATGCCCCCGGGGGCCTTCCTGCCCGCCCTGCTGGCAACGGCCGTCCTTCTGTGGATACCCAACAGCTCGGGGCAGTCCCTGTACGGCACCTGGCTGGCCTCCTTACTGAGCTTCGATGCGGCTCAAGCCAGCCAGGGACTGGGCTATCTGAGCGACCTGTTCGCAACGGCCATCACGCCCGCCCTGGTGGTCTTCCCCATCGGGGGTTGGCTCACGGGCCGGTTGACCCGCACAGGCCGTCGGGCATTGGTATGGGCGGTGGCCTGGATAGCCATCGTGACCCTCCAGGGGGGCGGCCTGCAGCCTTTCAGCGTGGCTCTGGTGCCCGCCCTACCACTCCTCGCGATCGCCATCCAGCAGGGCATCCTGGCCGCACTGGATACGGACCTGAAGTTCATGGAAAATGTGTCCTGGGCTGCCCTCATGCTCACCTGTCTGCTCGGGATCCTGGCGACAAAGTCCCACGCAAGCCTGAAGCGCATTCAGGGTGCGGTACCGATCTTGGAGTGGCTGAGCGCAGGTAGAGGGCCCAGACCCCTCGGTGGTCAACCGGTGCTCGGCATGGCCTCCATCACCGACGAGCTAGAACGCACGATCCGGTTGCGAAACCTGGGGCTCTTTCTGCGAGCGAATGTGCCGAGCGACCACACACTGCTCTCGCCGTATCCAGGTGCTTTGGCGTACCTGTCCCGCATGCAGGTCTTGGACCTCAATGGGCAGGTCACTGCACCACAGGGGATGGAGTTGACGCCGCCGTGGAACCCGCGTCCCCCCATCGACCTTCTGGCTGCCCTTGAACAGGATGCGGACTACGTCTTGATCGGACTTCAAGACATCAGAGTGAAGGAGTTGGGCGGGGCCTTTGGTCTCGGGCTCGACGAGCTGCTGCAACTGGACGGGAGTCACGAGGACCCCGAGCGGCAAGCTCTGATCGGTGCCCAGCTGGATGAGTACGAATTGGTGGCCGCCCCCGTCTCCGGAGAGCGGCGCCATCGCTCCGTTCCCTTTCCACTCCTGCGCCGCAAGGATCTGGGCCTGACTCCGCGACTGGAAATCCGGCAAGTGGACGCTGAGATCCGGGTCCTGCTCACATCGGATTGGCCCAAGGGGTCCATTGGCTGGCCGGGCAACCCGCAGCTGGTCCGGCTCGCCTTGGAGGGCACAGATGAGAACGGCAAGGTCTGGTTCCTGGACCCGCGGGGAGTTTCACATGCCCCGACCCGCAGTGCCAAGAATCAGAGGAAGGGGCCAGGGGCCGAGCTCTTTGTGTGCCCCAACCTGTTGCTGCAGCCCACACCCAAACGTTGGGTGCGATTGGCGGCCGTTCCACTGCTCAAAACGCCCGCTGGGACCCGATTGGTGGACCTGCGGGCCCAACTGTTCAACCCCCACATGGGTAAGCTATCGCGCTTCGCACCAGCCAGCTCGCAGGTCAGCCTGACGCTGAAATGATCAGCTGATTCCGAGCTTCTTGAGCTTTCGATAGAGGGTCGACTTACCGACGCCCAGCACACGCGCCGCGGCAATCTTGTCCCCATTGCAAGAGGAGATGGCACGCTCAAGAGCGGCGCGCTCGTAGAAGGCCAGGCTGATGGGGGCATCGTCATTGATGACCCACCGACTCGAGCCCTGGTCGGGATCATGAACCGAACTGGGAGAGACCACTTGGGTGTAGGCGTCCTGAGGTAGGTGAGTACCCGGGACACGCACCGCTCCCGGACCATCCGAGGTGATCTGCCGCGGCTGCCCTGCTGGGATGATGTCCGTATGGTCTTCCGAAGGCACGGCAAGAAGCGCACGCGCCAGTGCGGGCAACGCTTGACGGTGAGCGGTACAGATCACCGCCGCAACGCCCACCTCGTACAGATCCTTCGATGCCCCAGCGGGTACATCCATGGGAGAGAAGACGGCGATCGGAGTCTCGCCACAGATGCTCTCCAATTCGGTGCACATGCGAACGGCCTCCGCACGCATGGCCAGATCCCCATTGAACTGGGCGTTGACCAGGATGAGCCCAAAAGACTCTGCACGGACAAGTCCCAGAGCACGGGCGCCGCCGGGGGCGACCACGACGTCGTACCCAGCATGGCCCAGTCGCCCCGTTGCCAGGGCCGACTCTCCAGGATCGGCTGCGATGAGTAGGATGCGTCGCACAGGATTACCTCGAAGCCGTGGAACCCGAACACTCGTCACCCTGACGAGGCCGCGCCCGAGTTCTGTGGCTCTCGAACGAGCAGAGCCTCCCATATCCAGAGACCAGAATGAAACCATGGCTTTCGGGAACTGCTTAGATTCGCCCGCTGTCGAACGAGCCCTCGCCGAGGTCGAAGGGCTGAACGACCCCCTTGCGGTGGCCTCGCGGCTGCGCGCGAGCCTGCCCACCCCGCTTGCCCGGGCGGCTGCCGGCCTGCATGACCTACGTGGCAGGGCCCAAGGCAGTGCCCTGGACCAGGAGCTGCGCTTCCTGACGTCCAAGGGCCTCCAGCAGGCTACAGCGGGGGCGGTTGCGGCCTACCGGGCCCTGCGCATCTTTGAATCGTCGCCCGATTCCCTGATATGGGACGGCACCGCGGGGATCGGTGCGGACAGCCTGGCCTTGCTCAGGCGCGGTCTGCGCGTGGTCACATCAGATCTGGATGCCCAGACTCTCGCCTGTGCCGCTTCCAACCTCGCGCACCTGGGAGCAGCCAACTGGATCGTGCGCGCGGACGCGGCGATGCCGCCCTGCAAAGTGGACATCGCTGTACTTGATCCCGATCGACGCCCAGGTGGAGCGCGTGAGGGGAACCCGGAGCTCTGGTCCCCCGCCATGAGCACGTGCCTGGATCTGGCCCGAGGTAGCAAAGGCGCCTGTATCAAGCTGCCCCCTGGCATGGATCCCGCACAGTTGGATGGGCTCGGAGGAGCTCCCCACGGCCTGCAGTGGATCAGCCTGGGGGGCCAGCTACGGGAACTGGCTCTTTGGACCGGATGCCTGGTCGGGGATCTCGCTGGACAACGCGAGGCTCTGGTACTGGGACCAGATGGGCCCCGGGGGACGCTTCGCGGAGAGCCTGAAGAGCTTCAACCCCTGGAGCCCGGACAGTTGAAAGCCATCGGGTGGCTGGCCGAGCCTGATCCGGCGGTGATCCGAGCAGGCCTGGTGGGGCCCCTGGCCCGCGAGCAGGGCATGCGGCCTGTGGGACCTCGTCTGGCCTACCTGGGAGGCGACCAGAGGCCCTCCTCCCCCATGCTGAGATCTTGGAGGGTGCTGGAGACCTCCGCCCTGGATCCGAAGCGGGTGCGGGCCATGCTGCGCAGACACGACGTAGGGCCTCTGACCGTGAAGAAACGGGGACATCCGGACGACGCCCAGACCCTGGCTCGGCGGTTCAAGGGTCCCGGAGAGAAACACGGCCTCTTGGCCGTAGCCCGCCTGGAAAAGGGCCATGGCGCACTCCTGCTTGAAGGCCCGGAGGGGGCCTGAGCGGCGTGACGGCACGCCTGGAGGCATGGGTGGTGGGCGATGAGGGATTCGAACCCACGACTTTCTCGGTGTAAACGAGACACTCTGACCAACTGAGTTAATCGCCCCGGTAGGCCTCGGCCACCCAGACGTTATCCTCAGGCCCGAGCGCGCGCCACCGGACCCGGACCCATGTTCGGGCTCTGATTGAATTTCTCCCCCCGGGCCCCCTCCAAGCGCCCCTCCCCCCACATTCACATGCGAATCGCCGTTGTCGGAACCGGATACGTTGGACTCGTTGCAGGAACCTGCTTCGCTGAGAGCGGTAACTCGGTGGCCTGTATAGACATAGATGCCGAGAAGGTCGCCACGCTGCGCAAGGGCGAGAGCCCGATCTACGAGCCGGGCCTGAAAGAACTCCTGCAGCGCAACCTGCGTGACGGACGACTCTCCTTCACGACCGACTATGCCGAGGGCATGGAGGGGGCCGAGATCGCCTTCATCGCCGTAGGAACGCCCCCGGGCGAAGACGGTCAGGCTGACATCAAGTACGTCCTGGCTGCCGCCGAGAGCATCGCCAAGCACATGTCCGGCTACACGGTCATCGTGGACAAGTCCACGGTACCCGTTGGCACTGCGGCGAAAGTGGCCAAGGTCATCGAAGAGAACACGTCTCATGAGTTCGACGTGGTATCCAACCCGGAGTTCTTGAAAGAAGGCGCAGCTATCGACGACTTCCTCAAGCCCAACCGCGTAGTCATCGGCGCCAACTCCGAACGCGCCTCACGCATCATGGAGGAGCTCTATGGGCCATTCGTCCGAACGGGCAATCCGATCATCAGTATGGACGTGGCTTCCGCCGAGCTCACCAAGTACGCAGCCAATGCCATGCTTGCGACCCGCATCTCCTTCATGAACGAGGTTGCCAACTTGTGCTCACTGGTGGGCGCAAACGTCAATGACGTCCGTCGGGGCATCGGCTCTGATGAGCGTATAGGTTCGCGATTCCTCTTCGCTGGCGTGGGTTATGGAGGCTCATGCTTCCCCAAGGACGTGGCGGCCTTGGCCTCTACTGCAGATGATCACGGATATGATTTCCAGATCGTGAAAGCCGTGGAGTCCGTCAACCGGGAACAGAAGCGGGTGCAGTTCCGGCAGATCGTGTCGGTCTTCGGAGAGGACTTGTCGGACCGGCGATTTGCCGTCTGGGGTCTGGCCTTCAAGCCCAACACCGATGACATGCGTGAGACGCCCGCGATAACCGTGATCGAGGCCCTGCTCGAAGCGGGGGCAAGCGTTGTAGCGCACGATCCCGAGGCCGCCGATGAGTCCAGGCGTCACTATCTGGGTGATCGCATCGAGTACGCCAGGGGCCCGATGGAAGCGGTTGAGGGGGCAGATGCCCTGGTTCTGGTGACCGAGTGGAACGAGTTTAGGCGCCCTGACTTCGGGGCCATCAAGGCCGCTCTCAAGGAGCCCGTCGTCTTCGATGGTCGCAACATCTGGACCCGCAAGACCCTGGAAGATCTCGGGTTCACCTACCACGGCATCGGACGCTAGACCCCGGGCAACTCAATCGCCTGCGGGTGGGCAGCGCCCATGGATGGCCTCTAAACGACAAGGCGGCCCGTCCCGGAACATCCGAGCGAGCCACCTTTTGATGTCGCGTTAGAACTGACAGTGTCGGGCGCACCGTACCGCCACAACGTGCGACGGAAAATCGGAAAGGATGATGTGCCCTTCACTATCAACAGCATTCATACGCATTGATCGGTGGGAAAGAAAGCATAAGGACCCACTCCTTTTGAAATTTTTTTGAACTGACCACTCATACCATGAATGCCAACGCTTGCACGTTGTGTCACTTCGCATGCACAGACAGTGCTTGATTGATCCGGTTCATGCACTTGTCGTAGGTCTGTAGTAGCTGCTTCCCTTGTTGAGTAAGTGCTTTGGATTGAGGCCCAAAGGCGCTCCTAAGTTCTTGAAGTACACCTCTGGCTTCTTGAATGAGCCCGTCACCGCAAAAGGACAGGGCCAGTCGTTCATAGGCTATAAGCCGGCGCTGGGGCAGAACTGCGGTGCGAGCCAGCACACGCCAACGCTCCTGCGCTAGACGTGTGCGCCCTTGGTCTTCGGAAATTCGAGCACACCAGTGGGCGGCTTCATCACGATCCGGTCCGGATAGATCGCCCCCCGAGACCAAGCGCAGGTAACTGCGGCCCGCGGCATCCAAGAGTCCCAGCCGTCGTTCGAGGTGGGCCACCTCCAATTCCAATTCGCTGCGCCGCCGCAACCGCGCCAGGCGGCTGGCAGCCATGCACTGGATCAAGGCAAGCCGTAGCTCTCCCCCTGCTGCGCTGAGCCCCGAAGCGTCGAAGAGGATCTCCGCCTTTGCCTCAGGGGTCTCGCAGCGGCGTGAGAGGTCGACCAACCGCTGTGCGGCCTTGTGACGCAAGGAGGGCCGCCTGTCTCCTGAGCCCCAGACACCCCTCTGAAGGGCCTGCGCCTCCCGGAGCAACCCCTGGTCACCCCCGGCTACCTCCTCCGCCAACACCCTGGGGTGCCATCCCGCCCACAGCCACGCGGCCAACCATAGTCCTGCACATGCCAGTACCCGGCGGCCCGTCCGACCCAGGCCCAACCTCACCTCTCGACCAGCGAATGCCGGCCATGCTGCTCGCGCAGATTTCGGCGCAGAGCCTTACCCAATCGCTTTCTCGCGCGGAACAAGCGCACCTTCACCACCGATCGCTGGATGCGCAGCTCCTCAGCCGTGGCGGCCGTGTCTTCGGCCCCCCCGTAGTAGGAATTCAACAGCTTCCGGTCGTTGTCGCGCAGATCTCCATAAACCCGGCTCAAGCTGTGCAGCAGCACATCGCCCTCCACGCTCTCGCCGCCCAAGTCGTAGGTGAGGTCCGGATTGCCTGTGCCAGGTTCCGCATCTTGAGCGACCGCAAGTGCCAAGGCACCATCGTCATTGCACGTTACAACCCCACGCTGAACCTTGCGGATGTGGTCCCGAAGCACATTGGAGCCCACGCGCAGAATCCACCCTCTCATGCGAGTGCGGTCCTTGACCCCCCACTGATAACGGGCGGCCTTGATCAGGGTCTCCTGTAGAAGGTCCTCCGCCTCGTTCTCATCCCGGCAGCGGTGGCCAAAGTAGGCCCGCAGGAGGGGGCGGAAACTCTCGATACCCTCCCAATCCACTCGCCGCTGGTTCGCATCCCACTCACCACCGCATCTTGTTCTCGCCACACGATCCTCCTTGGCATTTGTCACCGACCCCCATCGCAGGGCACGGCGGGGACCCAAGAAGACCGCCCGCAGGAGGGCTGGTGGCAAGGCTCCACTCCTTGTGGACAACGCGGCATGGCTCGGGGAGAGGGGAGAACGGGGGAAACGACGTGGTCGCTCCACGGTTGCCTGGAAATGCCCCGCTCTTGGCTACGGATAGAACAACAAACGGGCCCAAACGCAGACGACCGCTCCCCGGAAGAGGGGAACGGTCGCTTGTCTGCACCACGGGGAACCCACAGTTCCCCAGAATGGGTCGAGCTCTACTTTTTGCGGAAGCCCCTGGCCTCCTTGGCCCAACGGGTACCGCCGTAGTAGCGAATCAGCTTGTTGTACAACTTGTTCGCGTGCTCTTGGGCACCCTCGCCGTCAAGGAGCTGGAAGCATCGCCCGGCGTAGAACATGGCCTTGGCCACATAGCGCTGCTCGGCCTTGTAGACGACGACGATGCGCATGTAGCTCACCAGCGCCTTGTTCAGGTCCGCCTTGCCCGACTCCTCGCTGGGGTTACGCTCGCCTCTGGCCCAGTAGCAATCGCCCAGGCCCAGGTAAGCCGCGGCCAGGGTGCGGGAATCCGCGCGCGGGTCGGCCGCTACGCCTTGGAAGATCTTGAGGGCTGCGGGGACCTTTCCGCCGCGCAGGGCCTCTTCTCCCAATGCCACCTCGGCACGATTGCGGGCCAGCGGAAAGGACACTCCCGCGCGCGCTGAGAGATCTTCCAATCGCTTGGTCTTGTCCGCGGAACTGAGAGTGTCGTCGAAAATCACGGTTGCCAGGTCGGCTTCGATGCGCCAGCGGTTTCCGAGTTGCTTGGCGTCAATCATCTTCTCGAAGTCCTCAATGGCCTTAGCCGGACTCTTGTCCGAATCCTTGATGGCCTGGATCTTGCGCAACTGGGCCAGGGGCACGTAGCGCGAATCGGGCTGGACAGCGGTCAGGTGATCCACAGTGGAGACGACCTTGTCAAATTCGCCCATGATCTCGTGAACCTGTATCAGGCGGTACAGGGCGTAGGCGAATGACCAGGGCTTGCGACGCGGCGGCTCGGTCATACCCGCCAGGAAATTCTCCAAGCCATCGAGCGCGTCCATGAGCAGCTCGTCACCAATGGCGGCGTCGGCCTGATCAACATCCTGGGGCTTGGAGCTGAACTCCACGAAGAGGACCCCATCAGACAATGCCGTCTGGGTCTTGCTGCCCGCCTTGTACGTCACAAAATCCAACTTCTCGGACTGAACCGTGACATCCTCGATGGAGGTTCCATCGACCATGTAGATGGTGTCCGCCTGGACGGGGGCCATCAGGATCGAGAGGGTGGCGAGGGCGCCCGTGAGGGCAAGTGATGAAGATTTCTTGGAGAGCATGAATCAGCTGGGGGGAGGGGGGAGGATCGCCTGGGCTATCCGATCCATGGGGCCCGGTTACTGCAGGAATGGGGACCCAAAGGGCCCTGGGGCCATCATTGAGGGGCAAAGAGGATACGGGCGGGTTCTGGAATCTGTCAACGTGTGGGGGGGGGAACAGCGACCACCATCGCTGCGGCCAACTCCTCGGCCGTGGCGGCCCCACAGAACTCCTCCACCAAGGCCAGGGCGAACTCCATGGAGGTGCCCGGGCCCTGACTGGTGATCAACGCGCCGCTGCGCACGACCCGTGGCTCGGAGCACACTTCCGCTTCCCCGAGGCGCTCACGGACCGCTGGATGTGAGGTGATCTGCTGCCCCGCTTCAATCCCCGCCCGGGCCAGCACCATGGGTGCCGCACAGATCGCCGAGACCAGCGAGCCCCTCCCGTGGAGGTCGCGCACCAATCCGAGCAGGCGCTCGTCCTCCATCATGGCGAGCGTCCCCTCCATCCCACCCGGAAGGCAAACGGCGCCAAACACGGAGAGGTCCAGGTCCGCGAGAACGGCATCCGCCTGGAGGGTCATCTCGTGTGCGCCGCGCACCTGCAGATCCCCCAGCGCAGCCACCGTCACGTCGAGACCGGCGCGCCGCAGCACGTCAATCACGGTCACGGCTTCGATCTCTTCAAAGCCATCGGCAAGGGGCACGAGGATCTTTGGTGTCTGATTCATCATGGGCATCTTGTGCGCGGAGGATGTGTAGACTGGGACTATGGCCGAGGCCAACCTGAAACCTGTATTGGTCAGCGCGTGCCTGCTGGGTCGGGCGTGCCGCTACGACGGCGTAGATTGCCTGCGGCCCATCCTAGTGGAACGCCTGGCCGCCGAGGGTTGCCGTCCGGTCCCGTTTTGCCCCGAAGAAGCCGGCGGCCTGGGTACACCCCGTCCCGCAGCATGGATCGAACGGGGCGATGCAGAGCAGGTGCTTGAGGGGCAAGCCGTTGTCGTGACCCACGAGGGCGAAGAGTGCACGGACGCGTTCCGCTCCGGAGCGGATCAGGCCCTTCAGATCTGCCGGGATAACTCCATTGAGCGCGCCTATCTCAAGGAGGGCTCGCCCTCATGCGGGGTCTGCCAGACCCATGTGGGTGGGGAGAGGGTCGACGGCCCCGGGGTGACCGCCGCGCGCCTGGTCCGCTCCGGAATCGAGGTGCTGGGGGTCGACTGAGAACCCGCCGCGAACGCTCATTTGGCCCGCGGCCGAGCCACCACAAGAACGTGAAAGCCGAGGAGAGATAGGCCGGGTATGGCACACAGGACGCGGTCGAGGCCAATGAACAGGCGTGTGATCCAGGCGTTCCCCGGAATGAAGCGCAGGATGCCCAGGTGGTCGGGGAAGCCAGCGAACACGTAGGCAAAGATCCCGTAGCGCCAGACCCGTGTCACCTCGAACCCGGCCTGCTCGCACAGCCCGACGATGCCCTTCTTGGTGAACCCCTGATCCCCCACGTCGAAGTGCGGGCTCTTGGCGTACAGGATCGCCCGCGCCAGACGGATGAAGGGATTGTCGTTGCAGGGCTCGCTCATGATCAGGACGCCCTCTTCACCCAACGCCTTGCGGCAGTGAGTCAGGAACGCCACGTGGTCGCGGGTGTGATGTAGCGACCCCTTGCAGAACACGGCATCAAAGCAGGCGGGACGGAAAGGCAGTCGCTCGGCATCGCCAGTCACCAGCCTTGCTTCTGACACGTATTGGTCAGAGACGCGCAACATCTCGTGACTGATGTCGAGCCCCACGGCACCCGGATGATGCTCACAGAGTTCCGCCAGGAAGAAACCCGTCCCGCAGCCCAGATCCAGAATGCGTGTGGCCCCGGCGGGGACCTGACCGATCATCTCGGCGTGCCAGTCCTGCTGGAACAGACGGCTGAACTCAAAGGAGTAGCGGTAGGCGTAGCGCGGCGCGAGCTCCTTGTGGAGCTCGATCTGCGCCTTGGCGTTTGAGCCGGAGGCCATTGAATCCGAGGAGGTCATGGACTTGGGGCGATTCTAGCCAGCAGGGCAGCCACAATGGGAAGGTCGGCTGCCGCCAACTCCATCTCTCCCATCTTCAGGGGATCCAGCCAGGCCACGCGGTCGTGATCGCTCAAGTGAAGCTCAGGGGCCGGCAGGTCATCCGGCAGGTCCACCAGAAAGGCCGATAGCTCCAAGCTCAGTTCAGGGTAGGCATGCCGGGTGGTGACCAGATGGGCCCCGATGGTCACGCGAAGGTCCAGCTCTTCGGCCAGCTCGCGCGCCAGGGCCTCCCGGGGCTCCTCCCCTTCCTCGATCTTGCCCCCGGGGAACTCCCACTTGCCGGCCAACCACTCAGGGCCCGTGCGGCGGGCCAAGAGAACCCGACCCCGGTGCTGAAGGACTGCGGCGGTGACGTGCAACATGGAGGGCTGGGCCAAGGGGGGCCCATAAGAGTGTAGAGCCAAGCGGCCCGAGCACAGAGTCCGGCGGGCGCTCCGTGACTTGCGGCTGCGCGCCTGTGTACGCTGCCCCCATGCGCGTCGGCAGCCTGATCCCCGTTTCTCTGATGGGCGGCACCCTCTTGGCGGTGCTCGCCTGGAACGACGTGCTCCCGGGCGGCTGGACGCTCCGGGGGTGGATCACCCCCCACGCCGAGCGGGAGGCCCTCGAGCAGGCCGAGTACTCCGCAGGCCGCATGGTTCAAATCGAAGAGCTCTGCGCCAACGCGCAGCCGGGCGCCATCGCCTTCCTGGGCTCCTCCACCATCGAGCGCTTTCCACTGGCCGAGCTGTTCCCTGACAAGAACTGTCTCAATCTGGGCATCGGCAACGAGTCCACGTCCGCTCTGATCGACCGCCTGGAGCGCAGCGTGCCCGTGGGCATCGCGGGCGCTGTCCTATATGTAGGCAGTATCGACTTCCGCGACCAACACCGCCGCCCGGAGGGAATCGCCGCACTGGCCGGTGAGATCCTCGATCAATTGCGCGCGGGGAGTCCAGAGCTGCCCCTGGCACTCATCGGCGTGCTACCTGAACAGTCCATGGACGCTTCCTTTGTGAGCGAGCTGGGCCAGGTCAACGCAGTTTTGCTGGCCCTTTGCCATGAAAGGGGCTGCGCGTTCGTAGCAACGGCCCGGCCACCGATCACGGACGCAAGCGGCAGCCTGAACCCGGAGATGGCGGCAGACCGCCTGCACCTGGGCCCAGAGGGCTACTCACACCTGGCACGCTGGCTCACTGAAGACGGCGGCGCCCTGGGCCAACTCCTCCAAACCGACTGACCCCTCCCCTCACCCGTGCTCAAGAACATCGGCTCCAACTGGGCTCTGAACGCCATTCAGATCCTGGTGTTCATGGTGCTCACACCTTTCGTGGTGAGCACCTTGGGAACCGATCTGTACGGCGGCTGGGTGACCCTTATCTCGCTCACCGGTGTGCTGCAGTTGCTCATCCTGGGCATTCCGATGGCGTCTGTGCGCTACATCGCCGAGCACGTGGCCAAGGACGACAAGGACGCCGCCAACCGCGCCCTCTCCACCTGCATGGCCATCACCATGGGAATGGGTGCCGTGGCTGTCTTGGTCGGAGGCTTATTGTTCTTCGGCCTGACGGGCTACCTCACCAGCGATGCCTGGTCCCTCACAGCCGAGCAGATGAGCGACGCAAGAGCGGCCTTTGTGATCGTGGTCGCCAACCTCGCCTTCGGTTTTCTGGCACGCCTGCCCTATGGGGTCTTTGACGCACACCAGGACTTCATCGCCCGGAACCTGATCATGGCAGGCGGGCTGATCCTGCGCCTGGTGCTGACAGTCACCCTGCTCACCATGAACACGTCCCTGGTCGTCCTCGCCCTGGTGCAGGTCCTGACCATGGCCAGCGAGTTCGTGGTGGCCATCACCGTCTCAAGGCGCAGGCACACGGGCATCCGTTATCGCCTGCAGAGCTTCGACCGCTCCATGGTGAGGGGTGTGCTGTCGTTCAGCGTCTACTCCATGTTCCTCAACATGGGTGCCATGCTCGCCTTCCGCGTAGATGCGCTGGTCATCGGAGCAAACAGGGCACCCACGGACGTCACGATCTATGACCTGGGCAACAAGATCTTCGAGCCCTTCATCGGCATCGTGCTGGCCATCGGAATGGTCGTCATGCCCGCGGCCACGGCCATGAAGGCCCGGGCCGAGGACCAGGACCTGCAGGAGCTGTTCCTCAAGTGGTCGAAGGTCTGCATGAGCCTTGTGCTGCTCATCGGCGGCTACCTGCTGATCGTCGGGCCCGAGTTCCTGAGTGCCTGGCTGGGCGAGGACTACGTGCCGGAGAGCGGGCGGCTCTTGCAGGTGCTGATGATCTCGTTCCTCTTGTTCCTGCCCGTACGCGGGGTGGCCCTGCCGATTCTCATGGGCCTGGACAAGCCGCGCCGCCCGGCCCTGGCGCTCCTGGTCATGGGCCTCGTGAACGTGGCCCTCTCGATTGCCCTGGTCGGCCCCTACGGCCTGCTCGGTGTGGCCCTCGGCACGGCGATTCCCAACGTATTGTTCGCGCTGTTCGTGGCCGTGACCGCTTGCCGTGAGCTGCAGTTGGGTGTCGGACGCTACCTGGGGCACGTGTTGCTGCGCCCCTTGTTCGGAGCCCTGTTACCCGCAGCCGGGCTCTACGCCTGGAAGGTGGGACCGGGGATTGAGGGCATGCCCTGGCTCATGGTCGCTGGCATCTCATTCACGCTCCTCTATGCGCTGCTCAGCATCGTATTCGTGTACCGCGGAGACCCCCACGTGGACCTCGATGGGCAGGTGCGGCGTCTGATCGGGCGCTCCAAGAACACCGGAGGCCAGGCATGAAGTGGCTCGATGCCCTGCCCGCCCTGCTGGGCTACGGTGCCGTAGCCTTCGTCGTGGCCGAGCTGCTGGCCCGGCTCTGGCTCTCCAAGCGTGGCCGGTACTTCGTCTTCAAGCCCGGCACGACCACGCTCATGCAGGTGGACAAGGAGACCTTCCCTGACCTCCCACCCAAGGTGCGATTCGCCATCAACGAGGCGGGTGAGCGGGGTGGGACGCCCCCGCGCACCTGGAAGGACACCTACCGTGTGCTCGTGGCTGGTGGCAGCGCCGCCGAGTGCTACCTGCTCGACCAGGAGGCGAGCTGGCCTCAGGTGCTCCAGGCAAACCTCCAGACGCGTGCCTCCGAGCTGGGAGCAACCCGTGTCCACGTGGGCAGCATCTCCCGCTCGCTCGTGCCCTGCGAGTGCATCGCGACCATGCTGCGCCACTCTCTCCCCAGCTACGAGCGGCTGGACCTGGTGGTCTTGATGGTGGGCGCCAGCGACGTGGTCAACTGGCTCGAACAGAAGACCCCGGCCACGCTCGAGCGCGGGCAGATGGGCATCGGCCGATCCTTCGACGTGCATCCCGAGGGCCCCTTCGGCTGGACCTTGGCGACCCTCGCCCTGCGCCGCATCGCATCCTTCTGGTACCACCGCCTGGGCCGCCCCATCGAGCACCGCGAGGGTGCCGGCAAGACCATCGGAAAGAACCGTCTCATGCGCGCGAACGCCCGGGAGATCCTGGACGAGGTGCCCGACCCCACGCCCATGGCCGAGTACTTCGAGACCTGCTTCCGCGACATGGTGACCGTGGCCAAGGACCAGGCCAAGCGCGTGCTGGTCGTACGTCAACCCTGGCTGGCCAAGGAGTTCACTCCTGAGGAGCAGGCACGCCTATGGAACTTCGGCGCCGGTCGACCCTACGTGGAGGAGGTCACGACCTACTACGCGCACCATGTGGTGGACTCGCTCATGCAGCGCCTCGATTCCGCGCAGGTGCGAGTCTGTGGCGAACTCGGGGTGGAACACCTCGACCTCATGCCCCACCTCGAGCGCAGCTTCGACACCTACTACGACTTCCTGCACTTCACACCCAAGGGCTCCAAGCGTGTGGGTGAACTGATCGGGGAGAGGGTCCTGGGATCTTCCTAGTCAGGTGAAGATGATGGAGAGATGTTCCAAGCAAAATTCAAGACTGCTTCGGGTAGGATCTGTGGATGGGATCCATAGAAATCGCGTCTGTCTGCGTGGTGGCGTTTTTTGGTTTGCTGATTGCTTGGGCGTGGGCACAACGAACACGGCCATAGCCGAACAAGCAATGTCAGAATTTGCGTCAGAATGACCTGCCTACCGATTCGTTAATCAGGTGGGTAGTTTCATTTTCTGGCTTGTCAGGGTCGCCAAATGTGCTTTCAGCGAAATCCTGAGATGAATTCTTAGAGCAGAATTTCAACTGCCGTATTCAGGACTCAAAAACCAAACGGCGCTCTAATGATCTTCAGAGAGGGTTAGAACTCTGTTCGACGAACCTCTACGCCGTCTTTGAATTCGGTCTCTGATTCCTTCTGCCCGTTCTCGTGCCAAGAGGTCCATAGACCCCATTTCTTCCCGTCTTTGTATTCACCCCCCAACTGTATCTGGCCGTTTGAGTACCAAGCGGTCCAGTGGCCCACTCTGTCTTTGCCTTCGTATTTTCCCTCATACAAGAGCTGCCCGCTTTCGCGCCATTCCATCCATAGGCCCTCCTTACTCCCAGACTCAAACTTCCCCTCTCTAAGCTTCTGCCCGTTCTTATGCCAAAAGGTCCATTGGCCCACGGCCTTCCCGTCTTTGTACACCCCTTGTGCGGTTAACTGGCCTTCCTTGTTCCAGAAGGACCAAGGTCCATCCTTCCCGTGCTCACTCATATGCCCCTCGACCCTGCTCATCCCATTCGGGTGCCCCCCCTCCTTTTTGTTCTCCGGTGAACAAGCTCCGAGAACAATCGAAGCCAAGCAGAGAAGGATGAGGTGTTTCATCATTGGTGTGTTCTGGGGGAGGGACTGTTCCTCAACACTCAGAGCTATCGGACCATTGCCTGAGTCCATCCATACACACCGACATAGGTCGCGCCACCTTGGCAGACCCATACAGCCTCCAAAAACTCTTGGACTTTTTCCGCAAGGGCGGTGTGTGTGGAGGCTTCGCCACTGAACAGGATCTTGTATTCGGTGTAGTTCTTCATGCTCCGATGCTACCCCTGCTCTGTGAGAGTGGGTTAGCAGTCAGATCCGAAGCGGAGAATGGCGCGAAAAGGGTCCCATATGGCCACTTCCCCAGCGCATGGGTCAGGAACTCAAA
>PVBE012727255.1_pt1 | contig 28976 bp, 25 predicted proteins | sample 1631181 | NCBI WGS metagenome assembly PVBE01 (sample SAMN08397723, study PRJNA350692) | Marine metagenome, whole genome shotgun sequencing project. | isolation source: water | place: Pacific Ocean | collected 2012-04
AGGCGATCCCGTCGGCCTGATCGAGGTCATGAAGATGTTCACCAGCGTGGCGGCGCCGTGCCAGGGCCGCATCGCCCGGATCGCCATCGAGGACGCCACCATGGTCGAGTACGGCCAGCCCATGATGTATATCGAGCCGGCCTGATGGCGACACTCGCGGCCGGGTTCACACCGGGGCGCCCGTTCGTCGGCGCGGGAGGCGCAAATTGTCGCGCAAAGTAAAGATTATCGAAACGACGCTGCGCGACGGCCAGCAGTCGTTGTGGGCCACGCGCATGACCACGGCGATGCTGCTGCCCATCCTGCCGGCGCTGGACCGCGCCGGCTTCGACGCCGTCGAGTGCATGGGCACGGCGGTCATGGATTCTAGCATACGCTATCTGAAGGAAAACCCGTGGGAGCGTATGCGGCTGCTGCGCGACGGGCTGAAGCAAACCACGATGCAGGCGATCAATGGCTGCATGGGCTTCAGTGTCGGCAAGGCGCTGATGCCGGACGATATGCTGGAGGCCTTCATCTCGCGCTCCGCCGCCGCCGGTTTCGAACGGTTCTTCTTCATGGACGGCCTCAACGACATCCGCAACTACGAGGTACCGATCCGGGCCGCCCACAAGGCGGGCGCCCGGGTACTGGGCTGCATCGTCTATTCGATCAGCCCGGTACACACCGACGGGCACTTCGTGCAAAAGACCAAGGAGCTGGTCGAGCGCGGCGCCGACATCGTGGTGCTGAAGGATCCCAACGGGATCCTCACCCCGGAGCGGGTGCGCTTGCTGGTGCCGGCGATGAAGGCGGTCACGGCCGGGCGGCCATTGTACTGCCACTCCCACTGCGTCACCGGGCTCGGCCCGGCGGTCTATCTCGAGGCCGTGCGGCATGGCGTCGAGGGGATCTGGACGGTAACGCGGCCCCTCGCGAACGAATCCTCGCTGCCGGCCACCGACTCCATGGTGCGCAATCTCGAGGGGGCGGGCTACGAGGTCGATCTCGACCGCGAGGCGATCCAGGAGATCGAGGACCATTTCTTCGCGGTGGCCAAGCGCCACGGCATGCCGATCGGCGAGCCGGCGGAGTACGACCCCGCGTACTACGAGCACCAAATGCCCGGCGGCATGATCTCCAACTTCCGTGCGCAGATGGCACAGCTTGGCCTCGAGGACAAGCTCCAGGAGGTGTTCGACGAGATCCCCGCCGTGCGCGAGGAACTGGGCTGGGCGCAGATGGTCACGCCGTTCTCGCAAGTGATCGGCACCCAGGCGGCGCTCAACGTGCTATATGGCCGCTACGCGGTGACGCTGAACGAGGTCGATATTCTGGCGCTCGGCTATTACGGCGAGACGCCCGGGCCGGTGAGCCAGGAACTGATCGACGAGGTCAGCCGGCGCACCGGCATCCAGCCCATCACCGAGCGGCCCGGGCTCACGGCGGAGCCGGTGATCGACCGCTTCCGCCGCGAGAACGGCCCGTTCGCCTCCGACGACGACATGTTCCTGGAATATTTATTCATGCCCGAGCACGTCGCCGCGCTGCGCGCCGCCGGCCCCATGACGCTCGACGAGCCGGTTCACATGACGTCACTGGTCGACCTCGTGCGCGAGGTGGCCAAGCGGAAGGACGTCAAGCGCTTCCACCTGGCCATGTGACGGCTGGAATAAGCAAGATAGATCCGACCGTCGCACGGATGAAGCTGGAGGCGCTGGTCGCCGGGGCGGCGCCGGCGTCAGAACGCTGCGGTCTCCCATCGGTCCGATCAGTCGCGGCCATCGACAACGCGAGCCCCACCCGCAAACACCGTCTAGGCGGCTGTTCGCGTCCATGGTGAGCAAAAGCTATGTAAGCAACGCGACACGGCATACGGCATTCCAAATACGGTAATGGAAGACTTGACCCCGGGCCTCGATACGGCAAAGCAACTTGACCCCGGGTCTTTCCGTGATTAATTGCCGTTTAGGGTTCAAATCGTTTGGGCTCCAGAGAAAAATCTCAGCGAATAGGACCAGACAGATCGAGTCTGTTCAGAAAGCCGGAGGCAGGGGCGGTCCATAGTGTTCCGGAGATCCAATCTATTCAACACACATCCGAATTTTGTAAAGAGGTACTAACTTGAAAAATAAACGCTCAATTATTATTGGGAGCATTGCCTATCTGGTTGCCGTTACTTCTTTAGTGCTAGACCTTTTTTCGGTACATATTCCTATTAGAATGTTATTTTTGATTTTAGGTGTATGGGTATTCTGTGTCATTTTGTGCGTTGTATTCTCCCATTCGCCAAAATGGAAATCGTTGTGGGTTCTTGGCTCTGCAGCAATTATGTACAAAATTTTTCTTTGGACGTTCGCGATATTGGTTTGGTCCGTTCGAGGTTTCGGGCACTAATCTCACTCGCATGAAAATGGCCTCCAGGAAACCGGGACAGTAACGATTTAATCAGAAGGTGAAATTACAGGGACTCGAATTACCGGGACACAATACGTAATTCCTGTACAGATAGGGCAATCACCCGACACCCTCCCCTCCCTACGCCGCCAACCCCCGCGCCAGCGCCTCCGACAGCCGCTTCGAGAACGCGGCCAGGTCGGGCAGGGGCTCGCCTTCGAGGATGCGGGCTTGGTCGAGCACCAGGCGCGCGGCGTCGTTGAGGCGGTCGTTGGTGCCGTCCTTGCCGACGGCGTCCGCCAGCGTCCGGATCAGGGCGTGCTTGGGGTTGATCTCGAGGATGCGCTTGGATGACGTGTCGAGCTGGCGGTGCTGCTTCAGGAGCCGCTCCATGTGGATGTCGAGGTCGCCGTCATCCGCCACCAGGCACGCCGCCGAGTCGGTCAAGCGCTCCGAGGCGCGCACGTCCTTGACCTCGTCGTCGAGGGTGAGCTTGAACAACGCGATCAGGCTGTCGATGCGGCCCGCGTCGGCCGCCTCCGCCTCGTCGTCCGTCTTCGCCGCGTCGCCGGTCAGCGGGACGTCGCTGAGATCGGCGCCGGCCCGGGTCGCCGACTTGAATTCCTTCTCCTCGTAGGGGCCGACGGTGGGGATCCAGAACTCGTCGATCGGATCGGTCAGCAGCAGCACCTCGATGCCGCGGGCGGCGAAACCCTCGAGCTGCGGGCTTCGGCGCAACGCCTCGATCTCCTCGCCGGTGATGTAGTAGATCGCCTGCTGGCCGTCCTTCATCCGCTCGACATACTCGGCGAGGCTGATCAGATCGTCGCCCGCGGTCGAGCGGAAGCGCATGAGCTTGAGGATCGCGTCGCGCTGGCCGGCGTCCTCGTAGAGGCCCTCTTTCAAGACCGCGCCGAAATTATCCCAGAACAGGGCGTATTCGTCGGGCGCCTTTTCCGCCTTCTTGGCGAGCTCGTTGAGAATCCGCTTGGTGATCGAGCCGCGCATGCGGGTCAGCATCGGGTTGTGTTGCAGCATCTCGCGGCTGATGTTGAGCGGCAGGTCCTCGGAATCCACCAGCCCCTTGACGAAGCGCAGCCAGCGCGGCACCAGCTCCTCGCATTCGTCGGTGATGAACACGCGCCTGACGTAGAGCTTCATGCCGTGCTTGCGCTCGGGGTGGAACAGGTCGAACGGCGGCATCGACGGGACGAACAGCAGGTTGGTGTATTCGAGCTTGCCCTCGGCGCGCCAGTGCAGCGTCATCCACGGGTCGTCGAAGGCGTGGCCGACGTGGTGATAGAACTCCTTGTACTGGTCGGGCGTGATGTCCTTCTTTTGGCGGGTCCACAGCGCCGAGGCCTGGTTGATGGTCTCGTCCGCTCCGTCGCGCGCAATCTGGATCGGCAGCGCGATGTGGTCGGAATAGGTCTTGACGATGGATTCGAGGCGGGTCGGCTCGAGGAACTCCTTCTCGGCCTTCCTGAGATGAAGCGTGACCGTCGTCCCCCGGCTCTCCTTGTCGGCCTCGGCGATGGTGAACTCGCCGGTGCCGTCGGACGACCAGCGCCAGCCCTGGTCCTCGCCGGCGCGCCGGCTGATCACCTCGACCCGGTCGGCCACCATGAACGCCGAATAGAACCCGACGCCGAACTGGCCGATCAGCGCGACGTCGCTCTTGGCGTCGTCGGCCAGCTCCTCCATGTAGGCCGTGGTGCCGGACCGCGCGATGGTGCCGAGGTCTCCGATCAGCGCGTCGCGGTTCATGCCGATGCCGTTGTCGGCGATCTCGATGGTCTGGGCCTTCTTGTCGATGGCGATGCGGACGCGGAACTCGGGATCGTCCGCGGTGAGCGCGGGATCGGTGAGCGCCTCGTAGCGCAGCCGGTCGCAGGCGTCCGACGCATTGGAGATCAGCTCGCGCAGGAAGATCTGCTTCTCGCTGTAGAGCGAGTTGGCGACGATGTGCAGCAGACGCGAGACTTCGGTCTGAAAAGTCAGTTTTTCTTCGGCCATCCGACGGCATCCTCTGTTCGAATCGGGCGTTCGAATTCGGCCAAGATATGCGAATTTTCGCGCCCTGGCGCAACCCTTTCCGCGACCCTGGCCGCTACCCTGGCCGCGACGCTTGCAACCACGCCCGCGAATGGCGATCTTTACGCCATGTCTGCCTATGACGATCGCGGGCGGGTGACGGCGGTCCTCGGGCCAACGAATACCGGCAAGACCTATTTCGCGATCGAGCGCATGCTCGACCACGACAGCGGCATGATCGGCTTCCCGCTCAGGCTGCTGGCGCGCGAGAACTACGACCGTGTGGTCCGCCTCAAGGGCGCGCGCCGGGTCGCCCTGGTGACCGGCGAGGAGAAGATCGTACCGCCGTCGGCGCGCTATTTCCTGTGCACCGCCGAATCGATGCCGCTCGAGCGCGAGGTCGAGTTCCTGGCCATCGACGAGGTGCAGATGTGCGCCGATCCGGAGCGCGGCCACGTGTTCACCGACCGCCTGCTGCGCGCCCGCGGCACGGTCGAGACCATGCTGCTCGGCGCCGATACCATGCGCGGGCTGATCCGGCGCCTGGTTCCCGATGCCGAATTCGTCGCCCGCCCCAGGCTGTCGAAGCTGAGCTATTCCGGTTCCAAGAAGATCACCCGCCTGCCGCCGAGGAGCGCCGTGGTCGCGTTCTCGGCCAACCAGGTCTACGAGATCGCCGAGCTGATCCGGCGTCAGCGCGGCGGCACCGCCGTGGTGCTCGGCGCGCTGAGCCCCCGCACCCGGAACGCCCAGGTCGCCATGTACCAGGACGGCGAGGTCGACTATCTGGTCGCCACCGACGCCATCGGCATGGGGCTCAACATGAACGTCGATCACGTGGCGTTCTCGGCGGTGAAGAAGTTCGATGGCCGGGTCCACCGGCGTTTGACCATGTCCGAACTCGCCCAGATCGCCGGCCGCGCCGGGCGCTACATGAACGACGGCACGTTCGGAACCGTCGCCGAGATCGGCGCGCTCGACGCCGAGACCGTCGAGGCGATCGAGAACCACAGCTTCAGGCCGGTCTCGGCGCTGCAATGGCGCAGCGCCGATCTCGACTTCGGGTCCGCCAAGGCGCTGCTGAAGAGCCTCGAGCGCCGGCCCGAGCGGCCCGAGCTGATGCGCGCGCGCGACGCCGACGATCACATCGCCCTCGCCGCGCTGGTGCGCGATGACGAGATCGCGGCGCTCGCCCGCCACCCCGAGGCCGTGCGCACGCTGTGGGAGGTCTGCCGGATCCCCGATTTCCGCAAGACCATGGCCGAGGCGCACACCGCGCTGCTGGCCCGCATCTTCCGCCATCTGATGACGCCCGAGGCCCGGCTGCCGACCGATTGGGTGGCCGATCAGATCGCCCGGCTCGACCGCCCGGAAGGCGACATCGACGCGCTGATGGCGCGCATCGCCCACGTGCGTACCTGGACCTACGTGTCGCACCGCGCCGACTGGCTCGACGACGCGGGGCACTGGCAGGAGCGCACCCGGACCATCGAGGACCGGCTGTCGGATGCGCTGCACGAGCGGCTGACCCAGCGCTTCGTCGACCTTCGCGCCGCCCGGCTGAGCCGCGCGCGCGACAAGGATTCGCTCTTTGCCGCGGTCGAGGCCGACGGCTCGGTCGTCGTCGAGGGCGAGTTCGTCGGCCGCATCGAGGGCTTCCGCTTCTCCGCCGATGCCGGCGACGACGGCGGCCACCGGGCGCTGCTGGCCGCCGCCAACCGCGTGTTGCGGGGCGAGATCGGGCGCCGGGTCGACCGGGTGGAGAACGAGGACGACGATGCCTTCGAGCTTACCGACGACGCGACGATCACGTGGCGCGGGGCGCGCCTCGCCCGGCTCGTTGCGGGCCCGGCGTCGTTGTCGCCGGGCATCGAGGTGATGTCGGCCGACGCGCTCAGCGCCGAGCAGCGCGAACGCGCCCGCGCGCGGCTCGCGCGGTGGCTCCAGAGCCACCTCGAGGCCCGGCTGGAGGCGCTGTTCGCGCTTCAGGCAGCCGAGCTTTCCGGTTCGTCGCGCGGCCTCGCATTCCAGCTCGTCGAGGCGCTGGGCTCGCTGGCGCGCGGCGCGGCGCGCCCGACGCTGAAGCAGCTGACGCCGGCCGATCGGAAGCTGCTGAAGGCTCACGGTATCCGCTTCGGGCTGGAAACGGTCTACATCGCGTCCCTCATCAAGCCCCACGCGGCACGTCTTCGAGCGCTGCTGTGGACGGTGGGCCGGGGCGCGCAGTGCCGGATGCCGCCCGCGCCCGGGCTCGCGTCGGTCGCGACGGAGGACGGCGTCGGGTCCGACTTCTACGAAGCCTGCGGCTACCGGGTCATGGCGGGACGCGCGATCCGGGTCGATGTTCTCGATCGGCTGGCGATTCGCCTGCAGCGCGCCGCCCGCAAGGGGCCGTTCGAAATGACGCCCGAAATGATCAACCCGGCCGGTCTGACCACGGCCGACGCGGTGGCCGTGTTGTCCGAGCTCGGCTATGCCGCGGAGGGCCCCGAGGACGCCCGGCGTTTCGCGCGCAGCGGCCGCAAGCGGTCCCCGGCCGACACGATCGCGGACGGCACCGCGGCCCGCAAGCGTCGCCGGCCCCGCCAGCCAACCGATTCACCGTTCGCCAAGCTTCGTGAGCTACAGATTCCTGAATGACCAGCGAGTCGATCCGCCTCGACAAGTGGCTGTGGCAGGCGCGTTTCTTCAAGACCCGGGCGCTGGCGTCCAAGCTGTGCGCCGCCGGCCGGGTACGGATCGACGGCGAGCGCGTGAACAAGGCCCATGCCGCGATCCGGCCGGGCCATGTGCTGACCTTTCCGCAGGCGCGCGACATCCGGGTCGTTCGCGTCGTGGCGCTCGGCGCGCGGCGCGGCCCGGCGAGCGAGGCGCGCACGCTGTATGAGGATCTGGCGCCGTCCGAGGCGCCCACCGGCAGGTATTCCAGCGATAGAAAGACAGGCCCATGATCAACCGCATAAAATCGTTCTTCGTCGACCACCACGCCCGGACCGAGGAGGCCGGTGGCCATCACACGGTCGACGAGTTCCATCTCGCCGCGGCGGCGCTCCTGGTGCATGCCGCCTCGGTCGATGACCACTTCGACGACGGCGAGCGCAAGATGATCATGCAACTGATCGAGACTCGTCTGAAGCTGAGCCCGGACGAGGCCGGCGCCCTGTTCGATGCGGCGCACGCGGCGACCGACAAATCGATCGAGCTCCACAGCTTCACCCATGCGGTCAAGAACGGGTTCTCCTACGACGAGCGCGTCGAGCTGATCGAAATGCTGTGGGAAGTCGTCTACGCCGACGGCAAGCTCGACGAATTCGAGGCGCAGCTGATGCGCCGTATCGGCGGGCTGATCTACGTCGACGACCGCGATCGCGGCATGGCGCGGAAGCGGGTGCTCGAACGTTTGGACAAGGGTTGAAGCGCGCGCGCTGGCCATCGCATCGGCGCCGAGAGGCCCGTCGTCGGCTAATCCAACAAAAAGGGTTGGTTCCGACCGGCTTTGACGCTAATTTCTCGAACCGAGACGATGGGCATTGTAGGGGCTGGAGGCGGCCCCGGGCCCAAATCAGCGGAGAACAGCATGACCTATATCGTCGACGAAGCCTGCATCAGGTGCAAGCACATGGACTGCATCGAAGTCTGTCCGGTGGACTGCTTCTATGAAGGGGAGAACATGCTGGTCATCCACCCCGACGAGTGCATCGATTGCGGGGTCTGCGAGCCCGAATGCCCGGTCGAGGCGATCCATCCCGATACCGACGACGGTGCCGAGAGTTGGGTCGACATGAACCGGAAATATTCCGAGCTGTGGCCCAACATCACCCGCAAGGGTGAGGCGCCGGCGGATGCCGAGGCGTGGAAGGACGTCCCCGACAAGTTCAAAAAGGAATTCAGCGAGAACCCGGGCAAGGGCGACTGAGTCTCGCCCAGGCGCCGCCTCGGCCAAGAAAACACTGTCTTTTCAAGCCATTTTATGGTAAATATATAACTGTCTGCCGATAGACAGAATGCGTATGCCGTTTCTGGCTTGTGGTGCGCAGTGGATAATCCGCACGCAACGAGGCTGCTTTGGCGGTCTTTGTTTTTTGCGTGAGGTGCGAGAAGAATGACACCAGCCGGGTTCGTGACTCTGCTTTCGGCACGGTTAGCGACTGAGAGACGGAACAATGGCAAGTAAACTGCCCTTTTCCAAGGGCGACTATGTGGTGTATCCGACCCACGGCGTGGGCAAGGTGATGGGTGTTGAGAAGCAGGAAATCGCCGGCTTCCAGCTCCAGCTCTTCGTGATCTCCTTCGATTCGGAAAAGATGACGCTCCGCGTTCCGGTGGAGAAGGTCAAGGATTCCGGGCTGCGCAAGATCTCCTCGCGCGACAAGATGGCGTCGGCGATGACGACGCTGCGCGGCCGCGCACTGTCCAAGCGGACCATGTGGAGCCGCCGCGCCCAGGAATACGAGGCCAAGATCAACTCGGGCGACCCGGTGTCCATCGCCGAGGTGGTGCGCGACCTGCATCGCGCCGCCGGTCAGCCCGATCAGTCCTACAGCGAGCGCCAGATGTACGAGGCCGCGCTCGAGCGGCTGGCCAACGAGCTAGCGCTGGTCGAGAAGATCGACCGCGACGCGGCGACGGAAAAGCTCGAATCGATGCTCAAGAAGGCGGCCTGAGCCGCGCTTGACCTGGATGCGGAGACGCCGGGGCCGGCTCTGTCGGCCCCGGCGCTTCTATTTCAAGCGAAACACCATCAGACCCTCGTCGCGCCCCGGCACGTCGCGCACGCCGAGCGAGATAAGCGCATACGGGCCGTCGAGCCCGTTGACCACTTCGGCGCTCAACAGGATCACGGCGTCGCGCTCGGCGCCGTCGACGGTGACGGTCTTGGCCATCTGCTCGAGCCGCTGGGCGAGGTTGACCGTATCGCCGACGACGGTGAAGTCGGTACGCCCCGGCGCGCCGATGTTGCCGACGATTGCGGTACCGGTGTGGACGCCGATGCGAATGTGGATCGGCGGCGCGCCGAGCGTCCGCCGCCGCTCGTTGAACCGGCGCATGGTCTCGCGCATGGCGATCGCGGCGCGGCACGCGCCCTCGGCATGATCGGCGCCGCCCAGCGGCGGCCCCCAGAACGCCATCAGCGAATCGCCGATGAACTTGTCGATGACACCGCCTTCCGAATCGACGCACGTCGCCAATAGCGAAAAGTGTTCGTTCAGGAGCCGCGCCGTCTCGGCCGCGCTGAGCTTTTCGCTGAGGCCGGTGAACCCGGCGATGTCGGTGAACAGCACCGTGATGCGGCGTTCTTCCGACTCGACGCGCGCATCGTCACCCTGCGCCACCAGGCGGGCGACGAGCTTTCGCGGCACATAGGTGGCGAACCACTTCAGCGCCGCGCGCATGTCGTTGAATGCCGACGCCGCGTCGTCGAGTTCGCGGAAGGCGCTGCGTGGCAGTGGCGGCAGGTCGGCGATCTCCATGGTGTGAACGCCGCGCGCCGCCGTCGCCAGCCGCCTGACCGGACGGCTGATCCGGCGGCCGACATAGAGCGCCGCCAGAACCGAGACGATCAGGATGGCGATGCCGCCGCTGGCGGCGAGGATGAGGCGGTTCACCTCGCGGTCGCGCTCGGGTCCGGGTCGGATATAGGCGCCGACGATCAGCGGCTTCGAGCCATAGCCGGCGAGGTTTCGATAGAAGAAGGGATAGAACTCGCCCTCGTGCTCGATCGTATGGCCTTGCGTCGCGCCCTTGAAGCGGTGGATCACTCGCTCGCGCGCCTGCTCGCGCCAGATCGACGCCAGAATTGGGTCGCCCACCTGGCTCAGTGTCGGCAGCGGCAGATCGGGCGAGCGGGCATGGGTTCCGGTCGCCATCGTCCGGTGCGCGAGCACGTGATTCCTGCCATAGAGGACGAACCGATCGGGTATCAGACCCTGAAGCGGACCTTCGGCGAACGAGCGCGACAGGACCGCGACCGGCACCACCGCCGTCAGCAGGCCGACGAACTTGCCCCGCCGGCGAAGCGGAGTGCGTAGATTGATCAGCGTCGCCCCCACATCGGCGACCCAGACGGGCGGTCCCCAATAGGGCTCGGTTCGATCACGCGCCTCGATCAGGGCGGGGCCCAGGGTTGCGTCGTCCCGCACGTTGTCGAGGCGAATGCCGAAGCCCACGCCGGACCGGCTGACCCGCACCGCGTCGAAATCGGCCGACACAAAGCCCATTCCGAGTACCTGCGGCGCGGCCGCCATGGCGGCGGTCAGGTAGTCCGACAGTTGCAACACGTCACCGGTCTCGACCTCGCCGCGGTCGACTAGGCCGGCGAGGTAGGCGTTGCCGTCGCGCACGGCGTCAAGGTGACGCTCGATCTCGCCGACCAGCGTCTCGGCGGCAAGCTCGGCCTTGTCGACGAGCAGGTCCCGGGTGTTCTCGCTGGCCGACCACAGGCCGAGCCCGAAGACCCCGGCGACGCCCAGAAACACGAGCGAGCCGAAGCCCGCCGTCAACGCCAAGGCGATCGACGGCCTTCTCCAGCCTCGCCGTGGCGCCGCTTCGGGCGCGCTATCGTTATCCGTCGTTTCCGACATCCCAATTCAGCTTATACCAACCTGCAATGATATCGACCTATTTCACCGGAGAGAAATTCTCCACCGGGCAGGAGCGGTTCGCGCCGTGGTGCGTGCACCACAAGCGGGCCGCGACGCCCCCGGTGGAGAATTTATCCCGGCCTCCGGTGGCCGTGGGCGAACGACCCGCCGCGTCGCGCCGCTTGCCCGATGGCACCGCATCGCGCCGCGCGGCGCTCCTAACGGGTCGATCGCCCACGGCCATGAAATAGGCCGATATCATTGCAGGTTGGTATTAGGCACAGTCTTGTCTCGGCGCAATCCGTGGTAGGTTCGGTGCGAGGCAGCTTTAGGCGAAGCATGATCGAGAAGGTGGTGTCGGGCGGCCAAACCGGCGTCGATCGGGCGGCGCTCGACGCAGCGCTCGAGGCCGGCGTCGCGTGCGGCGGGTGGTGTCCGCGCGGCCGGCGCGCGGAAGACGGTGTCATCCCGGACCGATATCCGCTGCGCGAGACCGCCGGATCGAGCTATATGGAGCGGACGCGGCGCAACGTCGAGGATACCGACGGCACGCTTGTCCTGGTTCCGGGCGAGCCGGCCGGCGGCACGGGCGCGACGGTGGCGCACGCAAAACGGGTCGGAAAGCCAGTGCTCGTGGTCGATCCCGACCGGGCCGGCGCCGAAGCCCGACTGTCCGGCATCATGGCCGGCATCATGGAATGGATCGAGACGCATCGCATTCGAGTGCTGAACGTCGCCGGCCCGCGCGAGAGCGGCCAGCCCGGAATTTACGACGTCGCCCGCGACGTGATGGCGCTCCTGCTTGCGGCCAGTACTACTCGACGACAATCTTGAGCCGGCGGCCGGGGGCGAGGTGCTGGTCGGCAGCCAGGCCGTTCAACACGCGGAACCGATAGAGCGCCAAATCCTCGAACGGCATACGCTCGGCGAGGCTGGCGACCGTGTCGCCCGCGGCGACGGCGATGATGTCGATCCGCCGTGGCCTCAGCGACATGGCTTCGGGCTCGTCGAGCTGGCGGAAGCTGTAGGTCGTGCGCCGCAGATCGCGCGCCAAGCCCGCCGTCAGGTCGCGCGGCGTCAGGAACAGGAAACGGTAGATCGTTTGCAGGTTGACCCGAATGGCCAGCAGCCGGACGTCCAACATGCCCTTGTCGGTACGCATCCGCGTTACTCCGGTCGCCGCTTCGAGGCCGTTGATCGAAATCCGCTCGACCTCGCTCAGCTCCGCTCCCCGGGCCCAGACGTCGGTCAGATAGAACGTCATCGGCCCGTCGCTCGGCTTGGGCGCCTGGTTGAAGATGATGCGCGAGCCCTTGGGCCCGAAGGCGACGACGGCTTTGGGCGAGTTGAACAGCCGGAACCCCTTGGGCACCTCGAAGCGGAAGCGGAGATCGGCGTGCAGGAACACCCGACCGCGGACAAAACCCTGATTTGGGTCGTTGCCGTAGAGCATGCCGTCAATCTTGCTGAAATAGACGTGTCGCGCGGTCATCGGGGCGCGCACGCGGGTGGCGCGCGCATTGGCCTCGGCGCGGCTGACACGCTCGACGGGCGCCGGATGGGTGGCCAGATAGTTGAACTGGTCGACGGAATCGGGCGATTCACCGCGCAGCTTCGCGGTCAGCCGGCTATGGGCGCGGAGCTTGCGCAAGAAACCGGCCATCGCTCCCGGATCGTATCCGGCGCGCGCCAGGTAGCGAACGCCGAGATCGTCGGATTCGAACTCGTTCTCCCGCGAGAAGCTCTGCAACAGGCCGACCGCGAAGATCTGGCCCGCCTGCATGATGCCGCTCTGGGCCTGGGGCATGACTTGGCCGGTGACGATCGACGCGCCGGTCAGAAGAATGTTGGCCAGCAAGCCCTTGCCATAGCGCTTGGCGTGGTGGAGCGCGGTGAGATGGCCGAGCTCGTGCGCCAGAACGCCGGCGAGCTCGGCTTCGCTGTCGGCGAGCGCCATCAGTCCGCGGGTGACATAGATGTAGCCGCCCGGCGTCGCGAAGGCGTTGATGATGTCGGAATTCAATACCGTGAAGGTATATTTGAGATCTTGCCGCTCGACCGTCTTGGCCAGAAGCTGGCCGATGCTGTCGAGGTATTTTCGAAACTCGGGCGGGCCATACGCGCCGCCGAACTCCTTGACGATCTTGGGATGGTTCTCGCGGCCGATGCGGACTTCCTCGGCCGTCCCGAGACCCCCCGTGAAAGTGGTCTCGCCGGTGGCGGGAACCGTGGCGCAGCCGTGAAGTCCCGCGGCGGCGATTGCAAGCGCGAGGGCGGCAAGAGGAGAGAGTATTTGTCGTTTCATTCGGTCAACAGCTCGATTTGTTCGGGATGGGTTGCCTCGATCATGGGCCCGTTGAAAGATTTCAGCCACCCCCTGACGCGTACCCGCTTTCCCTCGTAGGAGGCGATGGCGAGACCGGCCCGGTCAAACATCCGGCGGCTGCGGGGCGCAATGGAGACGGTGAAGTCGATCCCCCAGTCGTCGCCAAAGTTCAGGTAGCCGCGTCGGCGGACGACCGCGGCGCCGACCACCCGGCCTTCGACGATCTGGAATGTGTCGATGAATTTGGGCGTTTCTGTGACGCTGCGCACGTTGTAGTAGGACCTCGACCAGATTCCCAGAGCAGCCCCTCGCGCCCGACGCTCGAGCGCCAGCATGTCGGCGATGCGGGCACGGTTGTCGGCAAACGAATAGACCCGTGCGAGGCCGGCCGACAGAATCTCGCCCTGGATCCAGCGCCCGTCCCGGTTTTCCAAATGGGCGAGAAGGCGCCCGTGGCGGTCGATCCGCCGCCCGCCATAGCTCAGCCGGAGCGGCCCGCCGAGCGCCAGCCTCTGCAGCAGTGCCTTGGCCTCGTCGGCCAGCGGCCAGGCGCGAAAGCCGGCCCGGCCGAGCGGCAGCTTGGGCGCCTGGATGCCGACCAGACGCACCTGGGTGCCGCTGTCGAGGATCACCGTGTCGCCATCGACGACCTCGCGCACCACGCCATGATCGACGATGTCGGGATTGCGCCGCGTCTCGGCCGCGGCGGCGCCCGTGGCGACGATCAGGAGCAACAAGAGTGCCGTCGTGCGATGGATCATGGATCTACCCCGCGCGAATTATAGCACCGTGCCGTCGCGATGGTGAGACGTCGTTGGCCTGTTCTTCAGGCGGTGACGCGGGCGCGCTCCGGGCGAATTTCGTCGTCGTCGCACCGGCGGGTGTTCTCCGACATCTCACCGGACCGTGTCCGAAACGTGTAAGCCGACATACGAATCAAAGGACTTGACCAGACGTCCGCATGGACTCAATGTGCGTCACCCATTTGAGTGAGGAACGCATTCGATGGCTAATGAACGCATTTTCAGAACGCAGACGGTGACGCTGGCGGCGCATAAAGCCGTTGGCGCAATTCTCGTGCTAGGCCTCGCGTTGACGCTTGCCGGATGTATTGGACCTTTCGCGCGGACGTCGAACGGCGTCGAGAGATCCGGTGCCTTGGTGAAGGACGCGGTTGACGATGCCGAGAAGGTCGCGCTGCGCGCCCTGGCATACCACGGTGCCAACGTAAGGAAACGGGCCGCCATCGAGGTCGAAGAGGCGGAAGTCATCCTGCGCAAGGCGCGTAACGAGCAGGAGCGCGTACGCAAGGCGCACCGCGCGGCGATGGCCGTACTCAAGGCGATGCCAGACCGTGGATCCGATGCGACGGCCGCCGCCGAAAACGTCGACCGCATCGCCACCATCCTCGCCGCGACGGACCGTAACGTCGCGACGATCGAAGATACCGTGGCCACCCTGCAAGACCTGGAAATTCCCGGCCGCCGCTGAGTGCCGCGCCTCGTGCACGTTGCGTGGTGCCGGGGCTTCGGCCATCATCCGACGCGTGGCAAGGCGCGGAGGATCTTCAAATGGCGAATGATGGGGCTGGGGGCACGCGCGGCGTCTATCTGATCAAGGGTGGCGCCGTCATCACCGTCGATCCCCGACAGGGAACCCTGCCCAAAGCGGACGTCCTCGTCCGCAACGGCATGATCGAGGAGATCGGCGCCGATCTCGCGGCGCCGGATGCCGAGATCATCGACGCCTCTGACATGATCGTGATGCCCGGCCTGATCGACACCCATTACCATATGTGGAGCGCGCTCGGCCGCAACTTCCTGTCCGACGGCGGTTTTGATTATTTCCCCGCCAAGTGGGCGACGGCCGAGCATTACGGGCCCGAGGATTTCCATAACAGCGTGATGCTCGGTCTCGCCGAACTCGCCGACGGCGGGGTGACGTGCGTCCACAACTGGTCGCACAACAATCGATCGCCCGGCCACGTCGACGCCGAGCTCGACGCCCACCGAAATTCGCGCCTGCGCGCGCGTTACTCCCTCGGCCACGTCGACCGCATGCCGCCCGACATGGTCAATACATTCGACGACCTCGACCGGGTGCAATCGGAATGGTTCGCCGACGCATCACGCCTCGACGGCCTGGTCCATCTCGGCGTCAACCTTCGCGGCACCGTCCAGAGCGAGGCGCGGGTCTTTCACCACGAGATGGAGGACATGCTGCGGCGCGGCCTCGCGGTCTCGATCCATGCCAGCCAAACCCGGCCCAACACCGACGATGCCGCGGATTACGAGCGACGCGGCTATCTCGGTTCCAAGTTCCTGTTCTGCCATTATCTCGGTGCGACCGACACCGACCGAGAGGCCATGGCGCGGACCGGCACGCCGCTCAGCTACGCGACCCACTCGGAGTTTCGCCTGGGCGATCACGGCGATCCCAGGGAATCACTGATCAAGGCGCGGGCGGCAGGCGTCTCGGTATCACTGTCATCGGACGCGAGCTCGATCGCGCCGCCCAACATGTTCGAAAACATGCGGTTTACTTGGAACATGTGCATCCCGTGGAAGGAGACCGATACCTCCGACATGGCGCCGCTCGGCTTCGTCGAGGCGATCGAGATGGCGACCATCAACGGCGCCACCGCGCTCGGCCTCGGCGATGTTACCGGCTCGCTCACGCCCGGCAAGCGGGTCGACCTGATCCTGATCCGTACCACCGATCTCAACATCGCGCCGCTCGCCAACATCGAGGCGACCGTCGTTCAGTCGGCGACCCCGGCCAACGTCGATACCGTGATGGTCGACGGGCGGCTGATCAAGCGGCACGGCCGCCTGACCGAATACGACGTTCCCGCCATCGTCGCGCGCGCCAAGGAATCGGCGCTTCGGGTCCGCGCCGCATCGGGCGGTGTTCTGACACCCTCCGCCGACGGGTGCGGCAACCCGATTCACCGCGCGGCGGGCATCTGAACGCCGCTCGCCGTAGAGGCGGCGAATGTCTCAACCCGACCATCCCGACATCATCGCCCCGCCGGTAGCGGTCTATGTCGGATTCGTGCTGCTCGGCGCCGGGGCCGAATATTTGTGGCCGTCGGGTGCGGGTCACGGCGGGATCGCCTTGTATGTGATCGGCGCCGTGGCCATCGCCGTTGGGCTGCTGCTCATCGTTTGGGCGGGGCTGACTTTTCGCTCGCACGGCACAAGGCCCGAGCCATGGAAGCCGTCCACCGCCGTGGTCGACAGCGGACCCTACCGTTTCAGCCGCAACCCGATGTACGTGGCCTTCTGCGCCATCCATGTGGGAATCGGAATCGCCGCCGGCGGCATCTGGATCATCGCCACCGTGGTTCCCACGCTGGTCGTCATGCGCTACGGCGTGATCGGGCGCGAGGAGCGTTACCTGGAAGCCAAGTTCGGTGACACCTACCTGCGCTACAAGGGGGCCACCCGGCGCTGGCTTTAAGCTCGGGGCAGGTCGGACGCGACACGGATCCGCCCGACGATCGAACGGCAAGAACCGTGTGAATTACCCGTCCGCGAATTGCGGGAACAGCGATAGCGCGTTGTCGCGCTCGATACCCATGAGATCGCCGGCCGGGAGCCCGAGCTCCATGAGGCCCTTGATGGTAGCGGTCATGGTCGCCTCGGGCGCGAACGGATAGTCGCTGCCAAACAGCACGTGATCGGGGGCGACCAGCTCGAGGAGGCTGCGGAACGCGAGCCAGTTGGCCGACAGCGCGGTGTCGTAGTAGAGCCGCTCGAGCTCGGGCACGACGCCGTTGGGCACCTTCTCCTTGAACTCGGGGCGGACGGTGAGGCGCGAGATGCGCTCGGCGAGGAACGGCACGGTACCGCCGGCATGGGAGAAGATGAAGCGTATCCGCCGGCAACGCGCGAACGTCCCGCTAAACAGCAGGCTGACCACCGCGCGGGTGGTGTCGAACGGAAAATCGAGCGTCGCCGCCGGGATCTCCGGCAGGCACTGGCTGCACGGTGCGTTGGTCGGGTGGAAGTAGACCACGGCGCCGCGCCGATCGAGCTCGTCGAACACCGGCGCGAAGGCCGGATCGCCGGGGTAGCGGTCGCCGTAGCTGGTCAGCAGCCCGATCCCGTCGGCGCCGAGGACATCGAGCGCGTGGCCGATCTCTGCGAGGCTCGCGTCCACATCGGGCAGCGGCAGGCTCGCGAACACGCCGAACCGGCCGGGATGGTCGCTTCGGATCGTCGCCGCAAATTCGTTGCACAGCCGGCTCAGGTGGCGGGTCTCGGCGCTATCTCCGAACCACAGGCCAGGAGCCGAGATCGACGTTACGGCGGTCGCGATGCCGTTGCGCTCCATCGCCTCGATCGACATGTCGGGGGTCCACTCGGGGGTCCGGCCGGCGAGGATCAGAGGGCCGATCCGGTCGTCGCCCACCATGGCGACGTATTCGGGCGGCAGGATGTGGTGATGCACATCGATGCGATGACCATCCATGCAGGGGGCCGCCTATCGTTCGGGGTTCGCGAGCGGAGACCGGCTCAGGCGACCTTCTCTTCGGCCGCCGAGATGCCGCCGAGATGCGCCAAGACCTCGTCGAGCTTCATCACGTCGGCGTATTTGTGGTGCATGTCGAACAGGTTGATCTTGTGGATGATCTCGCTGCGGTCGAAGACGCATTCCTCGACGACGGAGACGTGCAGGCCGTACATGTGCGCCTCCAGCGTGCTCGCGCGGACGCAGCCCGACGTACTCTCGCCGCAGACGATCAGGCTGTCAATGCGGCGCTGGTTGAGATGGGCGATGAGCGGCGTTCCGAAGAACGCGCTCGGGCGCTCCTTGCGGAACACGGTGTCCTCGGGCCGCGGCGCGAAAGCGTCGTGGACCTCGCAGTCGTGCTCGGTCATGGGCAGGCGGACGCGTCTCGTCGAGGCGACCCGGTGCGGCGAATACTGCGCCGTGACGTAGAACACCGGAATGCCGGCCGCGCGCGCCGCCGCGAACAGCCGTTGGGTCGGCTCGATGGCGTTGTGGGCATGGATCCCGCAGCTGTTGGGGTAATCGCTGTCGAGCTCGTGCGGTGGCCGGGCGCCCCCCTTGTAGACCAGATTGTAGAGATCGATCGCCAGCAGCGCCGGGCTGTCGCCGATATAGGTGTCGCGCGCATAGGGCGCGTAGGTCGCGATATCCTCGGGCGGGATCACGTCGGACCAGCAATGATCCTCGAACTGTTCGCGCTTCGCCATGATGGGGGACTCCTGTGCGATAGATCCTGTGTATGCGCCGAATTGCGTACCCTTCGGCGGGCCGGGGCCAGTGTCGGGCAATCGTCGACGCTGCGCAACAGGATCGACCGCCGATCGCGCCACACTCGAACGCCGGCTCGGTTCGTGACAAGGTGGACCGATTGGAGGATCGCATGTCTGTCGCACCGAGCTTCGCCACCGCATTCACCGCGATTGTGATTGCGGCATCCGTCCCGGCGGTTTCCGCCGCGCAGGACCGCCCCGACTACCGGCGGGTCGTTCCGTTGATCGCCACGTCGCAAACCATCATGGGCGAGCGACTCGCCTATCCCGGGGGCGCGGCGAAGGTCACGTCGGCGATCGTCACCCTCCGGCCAGGTGAAAGTACCGGCAGGCACAAGCACGGCGTCCCGACCTATGGCTATGTCCTCTCGGGTGCCGTCACCGTCGACTACGGCGCGGGCGGCACGCGTACATATCGCGCCGGCACCGCGTTCATGGAAGCGATGGAGGTGTGGCACGACGGCGCCAACACGGGCGCCGAGCCGTGCCGCATCCTGGTGGTGTTCATGGGCGCGGACAGCGCCGCCAATGTCATCAAGAAATAATTATTCTTACCGACCCCGACTGTTGGGCGGAATAGGGGCCGGTAAGAAGAACCGGCCTACTTCTTCGCCCGCGCGTCGGCGACCAGCTTACGCATGGTCGGCAGGTCGCGGCCGCCCTTCAGCAGCGTGTCCTCGATCACGAACGACGGCGTGCCGTTGAGCTTCAAGGCCTCGGCGAGAGCAAAGTTGCGCTGCAGGATGCCGTTGATCTCCGGGCTCCCCATATCGCGGGTGAGCTGGGTGGTGTCGAGCCCGACGCGCTTGGCGATGGTCATTATCGAAGCCCGGTTGAGGCGTGCGCGCGCCTCCATCATGGCGTTGTGGAACACGAAATACTTGCCCTGTTTGCGGGACGCCAGCGCGGCGCGCGCGGCCAGCACGGAATCGGGACCCAGGATGGGCCATTCCTTGTAGACGCGCCGGATATTGGGATCGTCCTTGATCAGCCTGGCAACGATCGGATGGACCCGCTTGCACACGCCGCAGCGGTAGTCGAAGAACTCGATTACCGTGATGTCGCCGTTCGGATTGCCGCCGACGGGCGACGTTGCGTCTTTGAACAGCTGCGAGCGGTTGGCGATCAACGCTGCCTTGCTCGCTTTTTCCTCGGCCTCGCGCTGGCGCGCCTGCAGGGCGTCGATCGCCTTGCTGATGATCTCCGGGTTCTTGAGAAGGTAGTCCTGGATGACCGCCTCGACCTCTTTCTTCTGCGTCTCGGTCAGCGACCCGGCCGAGGTCGCGGGGCCGGCGACGAAGGCCAAAACGGCCGCGGCGGTGATGAGTCCCAAGAGTTTCTTCATTGTCGATAGCCCGGTCTTAGTCAAGACGAGATGCCGCTTCACCGATTATTGGAAACGGAACCAAAACAGTATAGCAGAAATCGAGCCGAGACGAGTACACATGTATGTGAGGTGTCGATGCCGGGCTCGAACCCGCGGCGAGAGGTGGAGCCGGTGGATAGGAATCGAACCCACAACCTACCGCTTACAACGCGATTGCTCTGCCATTGAGCTACACCGGCGCACCACGAACATTGTGCTTGGCAATACCTAACCCCGCCTTAACGGCCGCCTCGGGCTAGACCTCGGAGGCCGGTGGCGGTGACGCCTTGCCGAGAATCGCGTCGGCAGCCTTCTCGGCGATCATGATCACCGCCGCGTTGATGTTGCCGCCGACCAGATCCGGCATCACCGAGGCGTCGACCACCCGAAGCCCGTCGAGCCCGCGGACGCGAAGATCGCCGTCGACTACCGCCTCGCCGTCGTCCCCCATGCGGCAGGAGCCGGCCGGGTGAAAGAAGGTCGACACGGTCTCGCGGATATAGGCATTGATCGCGTCGTCGTCCTCGATCTCGGCTCCCGGCGCGAGCTCGGGTCCGCGGATACCGTCGAACGCGGGCTGGGACGCGAGCTCGCGGATCACCCGGAAGCCCTTCCGCAGCACCCGGCGGTCGGTTTCGGTCGCGAGAAAGTTGTTGCGGATCCGGATCGGCGCGTGCGGATCGTCCGAGCCGAGCCGGAGCGTGCCTCGGCTCTCCGGCCGGAGGTGGCAGGCGCGAAACGCAAAAGTCTCCTCGGCACCCGGCATGATCACCGGCAACCATTGGCGGGCCGAGGCCGAGACCGGCCGGAAGAACATCTGGATATCCGGGATCTCGAGCTCCGGCGCGCTCCGGATGAAGCCGGTGACCGATGACGGCGGCATTGTCGCCGGGCCGGTGCCGAACAGGCGCGCGCGCGCCATGTTGACGGCCAGCCGATCGAGCCTGAGGTTTTCGTGATAGTGCGACCGGCCGGCATAGCGGTATTCGATGCCCACCGCCGGGTGGTCCTGCAGATTGCCGCCGACGCCGGAAAGGTCATGGACCGGCGCGATCCCGGTCTCGGCCAGGTGATCGGCCGGCCCGACGCCAGACAGCATCAGCACCTGGGGCGAGTTGATGGCGCCGCCGGACAGGATCACCTCGCGCGCGGCCTCGACGCGGCGGGTCCGCCCGCCCTGGACGTACTCGACGCCGACCGCCCTGGCGCCATCGAGCAAGACGCGCGTGACATGGGCACGCACTTCGAGGGTCAGGTTGGGCCGGCTCAGCGCCGGATGCAGGTAGGCGACCGCCGCGCTCCGACGGCGGCCCTGATGTACGTTGATCTGGAGCCGGGCGAACCCTTCCTGGACGGCTCCGTTGTAGTCCTCGGCCATCGTATAGCCGGCGCCGCGAGCGGCCTCGAAGAAGGTCTCGATGATGGGATCGTCAATTGTCGTGGTCTGGATGTTCCACGGCCCGTCGGTGCCGTGAAACTCGGTCTCGGCCTCGGCGAAGTTCTCGGCGCGCTTGAAGTAGGGCAGGACGTCGGCGTAGGACCAGCCATCGAGCCCCATCTGGCGCCAGCGGTCGTAATCGCCGCGGTTGCCACGGACATAGGCCATCATATTGATCGACGACGATCCGCCGACCACCTTGCCGCGGGGATGGAAGATCTGCCGTCCACCCAGATTTGGCTCGGGCTCGGACATGTAGGACCAGTTGAAGCGGGGGTCTTGCCACACCTTGCCGACACCGATCGGCACGTGCAGCAGCCAATGGCGGTCGCGATCCCCGGCCTCGAGCACGAGGACACGTGCCGCGCCATCCTCGCTCAACCGCGCCGCCAGCACGCAGCCGGCGGAGCCCGCGCCGACGATGACATAGTCATAGGTCTTGGCGGTTTCCGAAATAGCGGTCATTCCCCTCGGCCAAGCGAAATCGCGGCCAGCGCGGCGCGATGTGTCTCGGTCGATTCGTCTCCGAAGCAGGCGAAGACCACGCGTTCGATCGACGGCGCTTGGGCGAGCGCCTCGGCTACGGTTCCGACCGCGATCCCGGCTGCCCGGTCCATCGGAAACTGGTAGACCCCGGTGCTGATCGCCGGGTAAGCGATCGAACGGATGTCGTTTGCGAGCGCGAGGTCGATCGCCCGACGGTAACAGCTCGCCAGCAGACCGTCCTCGCCCAGGTCGCCGCCGTTCCACACCGGCCCGACGGCGTGGATCACCCATTTCGCCAGCAGGCCGTACCCCTTGGTGATCTTGGCGTTGCCGGTCTCGCAGCCGCCGAGCGCGCGGCATTCCTCCAGGAGTTTCGGGCCGGCCGCGCGATGGATCGCGCCGTCGACCCCGCCGCCGCCCAACAGCGACGTGTTGGCCGCATTGACGATAGCATCGACCTCGAGCGCGGTAATATCGCCCTCGGCCACAAACATGCGGTCGAGCATGCCGGGCTCTCCTTTTTCCCTCCTGCGAGAATGACCGCCGGGCGGCGGGGCGTCAATCCGCCGCCCCGGTGGGGGCTAGGCGAGCTTGTTCCAAAAAAATTCGATCGTCCGGTGCCAGGCGAGCTTGGCCGCCGCCGCGTCGTAGCGCGGCGTCGTATCGTTATGGAAACCGTGATTGACGCCCGGGTAGACGTGTGCGGTGTATTCCTTGCCATGCTTTTTGAGCGCGGCCTCGTAAGCGGGCCAGCCGCGGTTAACCCGTTGGTCGAGCCCGGCGTAGTGCAGCAGCAACGGCGCCCGGATCCGGGGAACGTCGGCCGAGGACGGCTGGCTGCCGTAGAACGGTGCCGCCGCCGACAGTTCGGGAAACCGCACCGCCATGTCGTTGGCGATGCCGCCGCCGTAGCAGAAACCGACGACGCCCACCTTGCCGGTCGAATCGCCCCGTGTCCTGAGGGTCTCGAAGGCGGCGAAAAAGTCTTCCCTGAGCTTGCCGCGATCGAGCCCACGTTGCATCGTGCGGCCTTCATCGTCGTTGCCGGGATAACCGCCCAACGGGCTCAGCCCGTCCGGCGCCAACGCCATGAACCCGGCGAACGCAAGGCGGCGCGCGACGTCCTCGATATAGGGATTCAGGCCGCGGTTCTCGTGCACCACCACAACTGCCGGCAACTTCCCGGTCGCCGCCGCCGGCCGCGTCAGATAGGCGCGGATCGGGCCGTGGCCGTTCGGAGACCGGTATTCGACGCGTGCCGTCCTGATGCTCGGATCGGCCGGGTCGACTTGGCGGGCGAGGGCATATCGGGGCGACAGCATGTCCAAGAGGGCCGCCGCGGTGACGCCGCCGACGGCATACTTGGACGCCCTTTCCATGAACTCCCGACGGCCCATGAAGCTGTGGGCATATTCGTCATAGAGATCCAAGAGCCCCTGATCGAAGTCGCCGGCGGTTTTTCGATCCATATTCCCTCGCTCCCGGAGCAATCACGACGCCTTGCGGTTCCGCTCGAGCCAGGAATCGACCAGTCCGACGGTCTCATCGACGACGTCGAACTGCATGCCCTTCTGCGCCGCGATGGTTCTGACCAGACAGTCCGCGCGCTCGATGTTGGGCGCGCCGGCGGCGAGCGCGCGCGCCGCCGAGGACGGCTTGGCGAGCCCGTTGGCCGCATTGGCGTATTTCTCGAACGGCACCTGGTCTTCCTCTGCCGCGCCGATTTCCCGGCACACCGCGCGCACCCAGTCGTAGACCGAGCGCGATAGCTCGAGGTCGCCATGCACCGCATCGCGGATCGGTTGCATGTCGTTCTCTTGAACGCAGCGGTAGTTTCCGGTCAGCAGCATGCACCACTTGGCCAGCGGCACGAACACCGACTCGTGGACCTTGAGCTTGACCGGCAACTCGATCGCGCCATCGCCGTCGTCGTAGCGGATCGCCTCGATGTCGGCCTGCATCGTCCGGAGAATCGCGGTGTGCTCGTCGGAATCGAACCGCGCAACCTTGAAGTTGGTCGGCAGCGCGACCTGCAGCACGTTGGTCTTCTCCTCGGGCGGGCGGAAAGCCTGCGGGTCCGGACTGCACAGCGTCACCAGCTCGGGATCGAAGCCGTCCCACACCGTGGGGTCGGTGTAGCAGCCGGTCAACGCATCGGCATCGAGGCCCGGTATGCGCCTCAAATAGTGCAGCGGCGGCATGTTCATGATCGACATGCAGGGAACACCGGACGTGGCGACCGCTTCGAGCAGCTCGCGCACGCCGTGCGAGCGATACTGCGGCTCCTGCATGGCCAGCGCGATCAGGTCGTATTCCGATGGATCGACCGCGTCCGGCGTGGCGGCGGACAAGTCGCCCGGCAGCTCTCTTGAATCGATCTCGACCAGCCCGTCCCTCTGCTTGGCCGGCATGCGGACCCGTTGGCCGTCTTCGTTGATCAGCTCCGCTTCGTCGGGCAGGCAGACCAGCTTGGTCGAATGCCCCGCGAGCAGCAACTTGATCGCCAGCAACGAGCCGTATGAAGCACCCAGAATCAGCGTGTTGTACGTGTTTGCCATGACGAACAACCTCCCTTTATCGTTGTATAGAGTTGTTTTCGCTGGAACTGTGGCCGCAATCGTTATGATCGGTCAAGCGCCCAGGTTCTCAATTTTTCGTTAGGTCAGCCGCGCCCGGAAGCGGCGGGAAAGCGTTTGAGCATCCAGGCCAGCACCGCGAGGCTCGGCAGTGACGAGGCGGCGACGATGACGAAGAACACGGCCCAGTCGCCGCCCAGCGAATCGACTGCCCAGCCGGAGATCGCACCGAGCTGAATGCGCGCGAAATTGCCGAGCGACGCCAGCAGAGCGTATTGCGTCGCCGTGAACGCGACGTTGCACAGCCCCGACAGATAGGCGACGAACGCGCTCGTCGCCATACCACCGGTCAGGTTGTCGAAAAACACGACCGTGGCGATCAGCGCCGGCTCCTTACCGAAGACGGCGAGCACGGCGAACGCAAGATTGGTCAGCATCATCAGGATGGCGCCCAGCATCAGCGCCCGCATGGTGCCGAGCCTGGCGCAGGCGAGCCCGCCCATGAACACGCCGAGGAAGGTCGCGGCCAGGCCGACGGTCTTGGTGTAGTTGACGATCTCGACCTTGGTCATCCCGAGGTCGACATAGAATGTGCCCGACATGCGCCCGAGCATGGCATCGCCGAACTTGTAGAGAACGATCGCGATGATCACCAACCCGGCGACCCAGCCGAGGCGGGCGAAGAAATCGGCGAGCGGCGCGATGGCGGCCTCGCGAAGCCAGGCGGCGGCGTTCGCCGCTGGCCGCGTCATCTCCGCCGGGTGGTCGGGTTCGCGCGCCAACAGCGTCACCACCACGGTCAGCGCGAGGCAGCCCGCGGCGAACGCGTAACCCCACGACCAGCTATGGAATTCGGCGACGTAAAGTACGCCCGCGCCCGACAGAAACGCTCCCATGTGCCAGCCGTAAACGGCGAGCGCCGCGCCGGCGCCATACTGCTCCGGCTCCAGGATCTCGACCCGATAGGCATCAATCGCGACGTCCTGGGTGGCGGACACGAAGGCCACGGCCAGCGCCCAGACGGCCAGCGCGATCGGCGCCGCGACCGGATCGCCGAGCCCCATGCCGACGATGGCGATGCACAGCGCCACCTGGCACGACAGGATCCAGGCGCGGCGCTGACCCAGCGCGGCGAGCGCGGGCAGACGCATTCGGTCGACCAGCGGCGCCCACAGGAAGTTGATCGCATAGGGCGTCGCCACGATGCCCAGGAGCCCGATCGCAGTGCGGCTGAGACCTTCCTCGCGCAGCCAGATCGACAGCGTCGCGAACACCAGCGACGACGGCAGCCCACTCGCCATTCCGAAGAAGAAGATGATCGCCATCCGCCGGTCGCGGTAGACGGCGAGTGAATCGCGCCAGCGCCGGGGACGAGTGAGAGAGGCCATGCCGGAGGCGCTAACCCGCCTCCACCCGGCGGGACTCGCGCTTGCGGGCGAGCGGATCGAGCTGCCGCTTGCGCATTCGGATGGCCTTCGGCGTGACCTCGACCAGCTCGTCGTCCTCGATATAGGCGATCGCCTCCTCGAGGCGGAGCGTGCGCGGCGTCGTCAGCTTGACCGCATCGTCCTTGCCCGCGGCGCGAATGTTGGTGAGCTGCTTGGTCTTGAGCGGATTGACATCGAGGTCGTTGCCGCGGCTGTGCTCGCCGATGATCATACCGCCGTAGACACCGGTGCCGGGCCCAATGAACAGGATGCCCCGCTCTTCCAGGTTCCACAGCGCGTAGGGCACCGACTGGCCCTGTGAGTTGGAGATCAGGACGCCGGTACGTCGTCCGGCGATCGTGCCGCGATGGTCGGTGTAGCCGTGGAACAGGCGGCTCATGACGCCGGTGCCGCGGGTATCGTTGAGGAAGTCGCCGTGATAGCCGATCAGCCCGCGCGACGGCGCGAGAAAGGCGAGCCGCGTCTTGCCGCCGCCCGAGGGCCGCATATCGGTGAGCTCGCCGCGACGTTCACCGAAAGCCTCGACGACGGTTCCGACGAACGCGTCGTCGACGTCGACCAGCACCTCTTCGATCGGCTCCTGGCGGGCACCGGTATCGGGATTGGGTCGGTACAGCACGCGGGGGCGCGAGACTGACAGCTCGAAGCCCTCGCGCCGCAAGGTCTCGATCAGGACGCCGAGTTGCAACTCGCCCCGTCCCTTGACCTCGAACGTATCTTCGTTGGCCGACATCTCGACCGAGATCGCGACGTTGCCCTCGGCCTCGCGCATCAGTCGGGCGCCGAGGACTCGCGACGTGACCTTGTCGCCGTCGCGCCCCGACAGCGGTGAATCATTGATCGAGAACGTCATCGCCAGCGTCGGCGGATCGACCGCGAGTGCCGCGAGCGGCACTTCCACTTCGGGCACGGCGATAGTGTCGGCGACTGAGGCGTCCTTGAGCCCGGCAACGGCGATGACGTCGCCGGCCGCCACGGTCTCGACTGGCACGCGCTCGATGCCGCGATAGGCCAGGAGCTTGGTCATGCGCGCCGCCTCGATCTCACCGCCCTCGGGTCTGAGTGCATGAACCGCCATGTTGACGCGCGCCGTGCCGGACATCACCCGCCCGGTCAGCACCCGCCCGAGATAGGGGTCGTAGTCGAGGATACTGGCGAGCATCGCGAACGGCGCCGCCGGATCGCCCGCGGCCGGCGCGACGTGGTCGAGGATCAACTCGAACAATGGCTCAAGCCCGTGCCGTTGGCCGTCGGGTTCGGAGACCGCCCAGCCGTCGCGGCCCGAGGCGAACATGGTCGGAAAGTCGAGCTGAGCCTCATCCGCGCCGAGGCCGGCGAACAGATCGAAGACATCCTCCTGCACCTCGTAGGCGCGGGCGTCGGCGCGGTCGACCTTGTTGATCACGACGATGGGGCGCAGCCCGAGCGCCAGCGCCTTGGCAAGCACGAACTTGGTCTGCGGCATCGGTCCCTCGGCGGCATCGACCAGCAGCAGCACGCCGTCGACCATCGACAGGATGCGTTCGACCTCGCCGCCGAAATCGGCGTGGCCCGGCGTGTCGACGATATTGATGCGGGCATCGCCCCACGGCACGGAGGTGCACTTGGCCAGGATCGGGATGCCGCGCTCGCGTTCCTGGTCGTTCGAATCGAGCACGCGCTCGGCGACGCGCTGGTTGGCGCGCAGGCTGCCCGATTGCCGCAGCATCGCGTCGACCAGGGTGGTCTTGCCGTGATCGACGTGGGCGATGATGGCGATGTTGTGAAGCTTGGATACCATTCAGAACCATACAGGTGCAACGAAACGGGCCCCGATCCACCGAGAACCGAGGCGGCCTTACATATAGGGCGACCGATCGCCATTCGCGAGGTCCGAATTCGATCGCATGCGATGCGATCCGTCACGATCGAGGCGGCGAAGTATGACCTTGCGACGGATGGGGTTGTTATGATCTAACTGCGCGCTAATCCAAATAATATTGTTGATCGGGCGCGCAGGGCAGGATAGGCCGGTATGGCTGTTCCCGTTCGCGGTGCTGGGAGCCGAGTCCAAAATGCTGTTCCTCCGTTGGGCGACCACCGCGGCGAATGCGGCACTTATCGCCTGCCCGCCCGGCGTCGCGCGATGGCCGGGCCGATCGCCCGCGTCGCGGTCGTGGGCGGCGGCCTTGATTTTCGGGGCCGTTGGCGTGATCGGCGGCATCGAGCCCGCCGACGCCCGGGATGCCGCGACGAGTGCCGCCGCCCCGGCGCCGAGGGAACTTATCGCCGGCGTGCCGCGGTCGTGGCCGCCTCATTATGGCGTCGACAAGAATGGCGAGCCGGCCGGATTCGCGATCGACATCATGGATGAGATCGCCGCTCGGGCCGATCTCAGGGTGACGTATCGGGTCATGGACAGCTTCGCCGAAGTCGCCGAGGCGATGAACGCCGGCGAGATCGATCTGATCCCAAACAGCGGAATTACGCCGGGGCGTTTGGCCAAGTTCTCATTCACGGCGCCCGTGGAAACTTCTGTAATTTCAATCTTTGTGCGGCGTGGCGAGTTGGAAATCAGAAAGACCGCGAGTCTTGCCGGCCATCGCGTGGCCGTGGTCGATTTCAACATCGGTCAGACTCTGATGAAGGATCGGGAGGATATCGACCTCGTGGTCCACCGTGACGTTCGCACCGCCCTATTCGCGTTGCTCGCGGGCAGGGTAGAGGCATTGATCTATCCCAAGTCGGTTGTGTTGACCCTCGCACGCCAGATCGGCGTCGAGGATCGCATCAAGGTCGTCGGGGCGCCGCTGAGAGAGTTGAAGCGCGGAATTCGCGTCCAAAAAGGCGACACGAAATTACTGGCGAGATTGAACCGGGCGGTCGACGGTTTCGTCGGAACACCCGCCTACCAGGCGATCTATGTCAAGTGGTACGGCAATCCGACGCCGTTCTGGACCGTTTCGCGGGCGTCGTGGATCTTGGGCGGCTTGGTCGCCGCGGTCTTGATCCTGATGGGGTGGTGGCGCTACCGGACCGCGGTCAGGCTGAATCGAGAGCTGCGCCTGGCCGCTGCCG
>PVBE013014076.1_pt1 | contig 28975 bp, 31 predicted proteins | sample 1631181 | NCBI WGS metagenome assembly PVBE01 (sample SAMN08397723, study PRJNA350692) | Marine metagenome, whole genome shotgun sequencing project. | isolation source: water | place: Pacific Ocean | collected 2012-04
CCAGGCGCCCGATCGCGCCACGAGCCCCATGGTCTCCGCGTGATCGAGCACCTCCGAGGCCGGGCAGATCCCGACCCCGAAGCGGATCTCGACCTCGGCCTGGCGAAAGGGCGGCGCCATCTTGTTCTTCACCACCTTGACCCGGGTCTGGTTGCCGACTACCTCGTCACGGTCCTTAATCGCGCCGATGCGCCGGATTTCGAGACGGACCGAGGAATAGAACTTGAGCGCGTTACCGCCGGTGGTGGTTTCCGGGTTGCCGAACATAACGCCGATTTTTATGCGGATCTGGTTGATGAAGATGACCATGGTGTTGGAACGCGCCACCGAAGCGGTTAACTTGCGCAACGCCTGGCTCATGAGGCGCGCCTGCAGGCCGACATGGGTGTCGCCCATCTCGCCTTCAAGCTCGGCCCTCGGTACCAATGCGGCGACGCTGTCGATGACAAGAACGTCAACGGCGCCCGAACGGACCAAGGTGTCGGTGATCTCCAACGCCTGTTCGCCGGCATCGGGCTGGGAGATTAGAAGGTCGTCGACGTTGACGCCGAGCTTGTGGGCATAAGCAGGGTCAAGGGCATGCTCGGCATCGACGAAGGCACAGGTGCCGCCCTTCTTTTGAGCCTCGGCGATAACGTGCAGCGCCAAGGTCGTCTTGCCCGATGCCTCGGGCCCATAGATCTCGACAACGCGGCCCCGCGGCAGGCCACCGATGCCAAGTGCTATGTCGAGGCCGATCGAACCCGTCGAGATGGCTTCGGCCTTGACCGCGCTTTCGCGTTGGCCGAGCCGCATGATCGAGCCCTTGCCGAAAGCGCGCTCAATCTGGCCGACGGCGGCATCGAGAGCCTTGTTCTTGTCCATGCTTTTCTTGTCTTCGTTATCCACGATGCGTAATGCGCTTTCCGACATGGCGTCCTCCACTTATTCCACAGGGCGGTCCGTGATGCAATGGACCCTAATGTACATGCTTTGTTCCACCTTGCAAGCACTTTTATTAAAGTGTTGATATAACACGGTAATATTAGGAGGATTCACGGAACGTTCACGCAGAGTCGTGACGGCGCCGCAGAAAGAGGCAGCAACGTGGCGGCTTCACCTATTCAGTCTCTTCGATGGCGTCGACCTTCTCGGCGTAGAAGGCCATGTGGTCCTTGATAGCGGCAACCGCCTCCAAGGGGTCCTGGTAGGACCACACCGCATTTTCGGCGCTCAGGCCGCCGACCGTCAACGTCCAATAGGACGCATCGCCCTTGTGAGGGCAATGGCTGTGATGGGCGGTGGGGTTCAGATGTTCCATGCGCACGTCGGCGCCGGGAAAGTAATGGACCGGCGCGTGGCCGCCCTCGTGCATGACAAGGGCGCGGCGGCTTTCGGCGACGACGACACCGTTAAAGACGACCTTGACCGCGACGCCGAGGGGGATGATCTCGATGTGGGCGCTCACACCGAAAAACTCTCGCCACAGCCGCAGCGGCCGGTCTCGTTCGGATTGCGGAAGACGAAGCCCGATTGCAGCGTGGTTTCTTCGTAATCGATCTCGGTGCCGAGAAGGAACATGACCGCCTTCGGATCGATGCAGATGGCGACGCCCTTGTCTTCGACCACGTCTTCGCCGGCGCGCCGTTCCTCGGCATATTCAATCACGTAACCAAGGCCCGAACAGCCGGTCGTCTTGACGCCGAGTCGCAAGCCAAAGACGGGCCGTTCGCTCTTCTTGACCAGTTCCTTGACCCGCTGGGCGGCGGCGTCGGTCAGGCTGACCAGGCGCATGGCCCGACCGTCTTGTTCGTCGATCGCGTTCATTCGATTCCCAACGCCAGCTTGGCGTCCTCCGCCATGAGATCAGGGCTCCACGGCGGATCCCAGACCAGTTCCACGATCACCTCGCCGATGCCCTCAACGGCGGCAACCGCGTCGGCCACCTGTTGGGGCAGTATCCCGGCCACCGGGCAAGCCGGCGATGTCAGCGACATATTGATCTGGGCGCCGCCGTCATCGGCGATCTTGGTCTCATAGATAAGCCCCATATCATAAATGTTCACCGGAATTTCGGGATCGAAGACGGTGCGCATGGCCTCGACCACCTGTTCGTCGGTGGCGACGGGCGCGCCCGGTTGCAAGGGCGCCCCGGCCCGCGCCGTCTCTTCCTCGCCGCCCATGGGGGCGGGTGGGTACATACCGGGGGGCAGGTCATAGGGTCCATACATTGCTGTCGTCTCCTCGGGAATCCGGCTCAGTCCTCATCCTCGGTGCTGACCGCGCGCCGGCCCTCCATGGCCGCCTTCATGGTGTGCCAGGCGAGGGTGGCGCATTTCACGCGCATGGGAAACTGGCGCACGCCCGAAAGCACCTGAAGCCGGTCGACGTCATCCTCTATTTCCGGGTCGACGACGTTGGTCTCCCCCTCTTCGTCGCCGGCGCACATGTCGTGGAAGTTATCGAAGAGCGCCTTGGCCTGGGCTTCGGTCTTGCCCTGCAGGACCTCGGTCATAAGTGAGGCCGAGGCCACGGAAATGGCACATCCACGGCCCTCGAAAGTAACATCCTTAATCAGGCCGTCGTCTCCGACGTTGAGAAAAATTTCCAGTTGGTCGCCACACAACGGGTTGTGGCCATGGGCGCAGTGGGTGGTCTCCTCGGGCTGGCGCAGGTTGCGCGGGTTCTTGCCGTGGTCGAGGATGACCTCTTGATAAAGCTCGCGCAGATCGTCGGACATCAGGCAAAAATCTCCCTCACGGATTCCAGGGCGTCGGCCAAGGCATCGACCTCAGCCCGCGTCGAGTACATAGCGAACGAGGCACGCGACGTCGCCGTCACCCCAAGGCGCTTCATCAGAGGCTGGGCGCAGTGATGGCCGGCCCTGACGGCGACGCCGGAACGGTCGAGCACGGTGGCGACGTCGTGCGGATGGGCGCAGTCCATGGTGAACGATAGCACACTCGCCTTGGCCGGCGCCGTGCCGAACAGGCGAAGACCGTCGATAGCGGACAAGCGCTGGGTGGCGTAGCCAAGGACATCGCTTTCGTGGAGTGCGATGCGCTCTTTTCCCACCCCGGTGACATAGTCGAGCGCCGCCCCAAGGCCGATAGCCTGGACAATCGACGGCGTGCCGGCCTCAAAACGAGCCGGCGCATCGGCCCAGGTTGTTTCCTCGAAGGTGACGGTCTTTATCATCTCTCCGCCACCCTGATACGGCGGCATGGCGTCGAGCAGCTCCGCCTTGCCATAGAGCACGCCGATGCCTGACGGGCCATATATCTTGTGGCCCGAGAAGGCGTAAAAATCACAGTCCAGGTCCTGCACATCGACGGGCAGATGAATGGCCGCCTGGCAGCCGTCGAATAGCACGCGGGCACCGCGGGCGCGGGCTGCATCGACAATGCGCCGCGCCGGCTGGATGGTACCCAGGGCATTGGACATGTGGCTGATCGCCACCAGTTTGGTGCGCTCGGTAAACAAATTTTCGAAGCCTTCGAAGTCGAGCTCTCCGTCGTCGCTGATCGGCGCCACCTTGAGGACGACGCCGTGGCTGTCGCGCAGCATCTGCCAGGGGACGATGTTGGAGTGATGTTCGACCTCCGAAATGATGATCTCGTCGCCAGGCGCCAAGAAAGCGCGGCCGAACGAGGCTGCGACCAGATTGATCGATTCGGTGGCGCCGCGTGTAAAGACGATTTCATTGTCGTGGCGGGCATTGAGGAAGCGCCGCGCCTTTGTGCGCGCCGCTTCGTATTCGGCGGTGGCGCGCTCGCTCAAATAATGGACGCCGCGATGAACGTTGGCATAGGTAGTCTCATAGGCGTCGCGCACCGCATCGAGGACGGCCCGCGGTTTCTGAGCCGAGGCCGCGTTGTCGAGATAACAAAGCGGATGGCCGTGCACCTGGGTGGACAAGATGGGAAAGTCGGCGCGGACTCGTTCCACGTCGTAAGCGTCGGCCTCTGCCTCCTGCACGGTCAATACCCTCGATGACTCGTTCAAGTCACGCTCCATGATCAGCATTGATACCGGCCAGGCGACGCGTCAGGGCAGCACTCATGGCGGCGGCGATTTCAGGCGAGGCGATCTCATCAACGACATCGCCGAGAAACGCCTCGGTGAGGAGTTGGCGAGCCTGAGCCTCGGGAATACCGCGCGCCAAGAGGTAAAACACCATGTCCTCGTCCAACTGTGCGGCCGTCGCGCCGTGACCGCATTTGACGTCGTCGGCGTAAATCTCAAGCTCCGGCTTGGCATTGACCTCGGCGCCCGACGACAGCAAAAGCGCCTTGTGAAGCTGGTGTCCGTCGGTCTTTTGAGCGTATTGGCGGACCAATGTCTTGCCCTGGAAGACGCCGCGTGCCGTGTCGCCGATAACGCCCTTGAATACGACCCGTGAAGCGGCGACGGGGCCAGCGTGGTCAATGAATACGGTGTTGTCGACGTGGGCCTCGCCGTCCGCTACGTAAGCGCCGGCAAGGCAGCATTCAGCGCCCGCCGCCGCCAGGCGCACCCGTGTCTCGTTGCGGACCACACGGCCGCCAAGGGTCAGGACGAAGCCGTTGTAGCGGGCCTGACCGGCGAGGCTGAGCGCCGTTGCCGCGATATGGTAGGCATGCTCTGTCTCGTCGACCAACTTGGCGTGGTCGAGCACCGCATCTTCTTCCAAAATCATTTCGACGACGCTGTTAGAGAACGTCGGCGCGCCTTCAAGGCCTAAGTGGCTTTCGATCACCGCCGCCCGGCTGTCGCGCCCGGCGATCAGCAAGTGGCGCGACTGGAACATGGCCGGTGTCGAGGCGGCGGCCAGGAAAATCAAGTGAAGAGGCTTTTGGAGTTGGGCGCCGTCAGCCAGCTTGATCGCTACGCCGTCGCCCCAAAGAGCCGCGTTAAGGGCGGCCAGCGGCATCCCGTCAAGGTCAAGAACCCTGCCCATGTGCTCGGCGACCCACCCCGGCGCCGCTCCCGGCTTGCCCAGGTTAACGATTTCTATTCCCTCGTCCGCCAGGCCGTCGTCCGACAACTCAGCCCTATAGCACCCGTTGACAAAGACGAGCCGGTGGGCCCCGGCCATATCTGCGATGCGCCCATCGGGGACCGTTATTCCGTCAGGCGCGGAAATTCCGGGCTCAAAGGCGGACCGGGTCAAGCCGTCGAGACGGGTGTATTTCCAGGCCTCCACCTTGGCGTGAGGCAGGCCCTCTTCGCGGTACACCGCAAGCCCGGCGCGGCGTAACGCTGCCGCCCAGTCGGGCTGGTCCGTGTCCACCGCTTCAAGGCGGTCAAGGAACGGTGCAGAATCCGTGGTCTTGGCGTCCATGACGTTTCTTCCCGTTCCTTTAGGCCGCGGCTGCGTCGAGGAACTCGGCGTAGCCCGATTTCTCAAGTTCGAGGGCCAGTTCCTTGCCGCCCGACTTGACGATGCACCCCTGGGCCAGCACGTGCACCCGGTCCGGCACCACGTAATCGAGAAGGCGCTGGTAATGGGTAATCAACAAAACGCCACGGTCGTCGGAACGCTGCGCGTTGATACCGTCGGAGACGACCTTGAGGGCGTCGATGTCGAGGCCCGAATCGGTCTCGTCAAGGACCGCCAGACGGGGCTCAAGGATCGCCATCTGAAGAATTTCGTTGCGCTTCTTCTCGCCACCCGAAAAGCCGACGTTGACCGGGCGTTTCAACAGATCATCGGTGATGCCCAGTTCCTTGGTCTTACGACGTATCACCTTGACGAATTCCATGGCGTCGAGTTCGGGTTCGCCGCGCTCGCGCCGCCCTGCATTAAGCGCTTGGCGGAGAAAGGTGGTGGTGGTGACACCGGGGATTTCGACCGGATACTGAAAGGCCAGGAAAACACCCTTACGGGCGCGTTCGTCGGCATTCATCTGCAAAAGATCCGAGCCGTCATAGCGCACGCTGCCGCCGGTCACGTCGTAGCCCGACCGCCCGGCGAGGACGTGGCTGAGTGTACTCTTGCCCGAACCATTGGGTCCCATGATGGCATGCACTTTGCCCGCCTCGACATCAAGGCTGATGCCACGCAGGATTTCTTTGCCGGCGACCTCGACGTGCAGGTCTTGAATCTCGAGAAGTGCCATAAACGTTGTATCCCTATTTCGTCCTTAAATTAGGTCGGCGGCGCCTCAGCCGACGCTGCCCTCAAGGCTAATGCCGACCAGCTTCTGCGCCTCGACGGCGAATTCCATGGGCAAGGTTTGCAATACCTCCCGACAGAAGCCGTTGACGATCAGCGATACCGCCTCCTCTTCACTCAGACCGCGCTGTAGGCAGTAAAACAACTGGTCTTCGCTGATCTTTGATGTCGTCGCTTCGTGCTCGACGTTGGCCGTCGGGTTGCGCGATTCGATGTAGGGCACGGTATGGGCGCCGCACTGGTCGCCGATCAGCAGGCTGTCGCATTGGGTATAGTTGCGGGCGCCTTCGGCCTTGGGCTGGATACGCACCAGCCCGCGATAGGTGCTGTCGGCGCGGCCCGCCGAGATGCCCTTGGCGATGATGCGCGAGCTTGTGCCCTTGCCGATGTGGATCATCTTGGTGCCGGTGTCGGCCTGCTGGCGGTTGTTGGTGATGGCCACCGAATAGAACTCGCCGACCGATCCCTCGCCCTGCAGGATGCAGCTCGGATACTTCCATGTGATGGCCGAGCCGGTCTCGACCTGGGTCCATAGAATCTTTGAGTTGCGGCCGCGGCAGGCGCCACGCTTGGTGACGAAGTTGTAGATGCCGCCCTTGCCCTCGGCATCGCCCGGATACCAGTTCTGCACCGTCGAATATTTGATCTCGGCGTCGTCCAGGGTCACCAGTTCGACCACTGCGGCATGGAGCTGGTTCTCGTCGCGCATGGGCGCCGTGCAGCCCTCCAGATAACTCACGTAGGAGCCTGCCTCGGCGACGATCAAGGTGCGCTCGAACTGTCCGGTCTGCGCCGCATTGATGCGGAAATAGGTGCTCAGTTCCATGGGACAGCGCACGCCCTTGGGAACGAAGACGAAGGTGCCGTCCGAAAACACCGCCGAGTTGAGGGTGGCGAAAAAATTATCCGAATAAGGCACCACGCTGCCGAGATACTGGCGCACCAGATCGGGGTACTTTTGCACCGCCTCCGACATGGCGCAGAAGACGATGCCCATCTCTTCGAGCTTCTTCTTATAGGTGGTGGCCACCGAGACCGAGTCGAAGACGGCATCGACGGCGACACCGGCCAACATCTCCTGTTCTTGGAGCGGGATGCCCAGTTTCTCGTATGTAGCCAACAGCTCCGGATCGACCTCGTCCAGGCTTTTCGGTCCCTCCTTGGTCTTAGGCGCGGCGAAGTAATAGGCGTCTTGGTAGTCGATGGGTGGATAGGTGACCTTGGCCCACGTCGGCTCCGCCATCGTCTTCCACATCCGAAAGGCCCTGAGCCGCCATTCGAGGAGCCAGTCGGGCTCTTCTTTTTTGGCCGAGATAAAGCGCACGGTGTCCTCGCTCAAGCCCTTGGGCGCCCTCTCCATCTCGATATCGGTGACGAAGCCGTACTTGTACGCTTCTCCGGTGGCCAGTTCCTCGACCGTCTTAGTTTCCATGGCCATCTCGCTCGTCTCCGTTCTTCGGTTGTCGCTGCTTAACGCGTGGCACCGTCTGCGAATGCACCGTGGGTTGCGAACGGCCCCACTGCCATTTCGGCCAGCGAAACTTCGTTCAAAGCCCGGTGAATGACCGTATTGACCATTTCCCAGCGCCCGTTCATGGGGCAGGTTTGTTCGTACTCGCAATTATCGTGGGTGCCATCGATGCAGGCGGCAACGGCGAGGGGACCTTCCACTGCCTCAATAATTTGGGCTACGGAGATGTCTTCCGCTGTACGGCCCAAGCCGTAACCACCAGCACGCCCGCGATGGGCTACCGTGAGCCGACCTTGGGTCAACACCTTGAGCAGCTTCGCTACCGTCGGTTGGGGAATTGTCGTCTTGCGAGCGAGATCGGCCGAGGCCACGATTTCACCGCTTAGCGCCAGTTCCGTCATAAGCACGACGGCGTAGTCGGTCATCTTGTTAAGGCGGATCATTGGAACGAACCCATACAGGACTATTCCCGTACCGTTTATTTATACCGCGGCGCACCAATGTCAAGGACCAAACCGCATTAGGGGCATTTTAAACACCCATGAGCGCACATTGATTTAAGTCACTGCGAGCATCCGGGTCTTCGATTAAAACCTCTCGCTATGGCTGGGACGCTAAAGGGAACGGGCGTTGAAGACCCATCGTCTCCATAAAGCACAGATAGGGCAGGCCTTTCCGGTCATCCAGGAGGTATCCAAGACACTCACCTTGGATACCTGGACCGATTACGCCGAAGGCATTCTATCCGGGCCCACTACCGGAGCGAAGAGCTGCGGGGTCATTGTCGCTGAAACCCAAAGCAAGCGCATTCGCGGATTGTTCGTCTACAAAGTCGAGGACAGCCTTGATCACGGCCTCTCCCTGGTCATTCAGCATTTAGTCCTTCCCGGGCTCGGCCGCACCACGGTTGCCACGGCGCTTTATGATTCTATCCGCCGCCTGGCCGCGAAGAACAGGTGCGTGTGTATCCGCATTGAGGCCCCCCCCGATTCAAAGTGGGACATGGAATTTTTCCGCAAGCAAGGACAACAGGTGATCAACCGGTTGCTCTGCCTGCCGGTACAAGAGTTCGATCCGTTAGAAGGGCCGACTGCGTCTTAGGGCGTCGCTTAAGAACGTCCACCCAGCTCATTCAGACGCTCCGCCTCAAGGATCACAACTTGGCGTTTGTTGGGCAGAGAGAGAATGCCCTTCTTCTTGAGGCGGCTGAACGACCGGCTCACGGTTTCCAACGACAGGCCCAGGTAGTCGGCGATATCCCCACGCCCAACGGGCAAGGTCAGGGGGTCCACCGACCAGCCGGCGCGGGAAAAGCGTTCGGCGAACTCCAACAAAAAGCAGGCGACGCGCTCGTCCGCCGTGCGGCGCCCCAGCAGCAACATATGGTCCTGGGCCAGGGTCAGTTCGTCATTGACGATTTCGAGCAGCCGCTTTTCCAGCCCCGGACTGCGATCGAATAGGTCCAGCAGCGGCCGGCGCGGAAAAACGCACAATCGAGCCCGACTGATAGCCTCGGCCGAATACATGAACTGTCCCCGCGACGGCATGCCCAAGAAATCGCCGGGCAACAGGAAACCGGTGATCTGGACCCGACCGTCGACCAGCGACTTGAAAACCTTAATGACGCCTTCGGTGACGGTGTAGGCGTGATCCCCGGGATCTCCCTCCAGAACCACGAATTGGCCCGGCTCGATCCATTTTTGGGTCATCATGCGGCCCATCTCGACGATCTGCTCGTCATCCAAGATGCCGCATATAGCGGTTCGGCGGGCACCGCATTCGTGACACCCAAAGTCCTCGATCCGGCCGTGAAGGCTACACGGACCGGACGCGTATGTTGGACCGAGGGAGTGCTCCGAGGTAAATACCGCCATTAACTATTCCCAGATGCCGATACGCAGATAGCCGTGCGCGGACTATACACACCCCGGCCCAAGCCGCAAGAAAAAGGCCCCGCGCCACGACGAAGCGGCGAGATGGAATAAGCAACACGGAGCCGAAATCAACCAATGGGAACTTGTAGCGCGGGCGACGAAAGGGCCGAATGGTCGATTACCGCCGGGCACGGGAACACCCTCGGCGTTGATTCCCCACGCGCCCTCGTGATAGCTCAACCAATGGCGCCGGCCACCCGGAGGAAACCCCATGATCCCTTGCCAACGCGATCTCTTCGAAATCCCCGACACGGTAGCCTATTTCAACTGTGCTTACATCGCCCCCAACCTGAAGAGCGTGCGCGCCGCGGGTGAGGCCGGCGTGGCGCGCAAGTCAACGCCGTGGACTATCCACTACAAGGACTTCCACGACGAGGTGGAGACGGTGCGCGGCCAGTTTGCCCTCCTTGTCGGGGCCGAAACCGACGATGTCGCCGTCATCCCGGCAGCCAGTTATGGTGCCGCTACTGCCGCCGCCAACATTGCCGTCGAGCCGGGAATGCGCATCGTCTTTTTGGAGAATCAGCACCCCAGCAACGTTTTTCCCTGGCGCGAGATGTGTGAACATCGCGGGGCCGAGGCGGTGATCGTGGCAAAGCCCGAGGATGACGACTGGACGCCCAAGGTGCTGGCCGCCATCGACGAACGTACGGCGATCGTCGCCCTCCCCCACTGCCATTGGTGCGACGGTACGGTTGTTGATCTGGTTGCCGTCGGTCAGCGCTGCCGTGCCGTCGGGGCGGCCCTGATCATCGATGCCACCCAATCCGCCGGCGCCATGCCCATCGACGTCAAAGAGGTGCGCCCCGACTTTTTGTTCGCGGCGGGCTATAAGTGGCTGATGTGCCCCTACGCCTTGAGCTTTCTTTACGTTGCGCCGGAGCGCCAGGCCGGGCGGCCGCTGGAGGCCAACACCTTCGATCACGCAGGCACGGACGGGGGACAGACATGGCAGGGCGGCACCTTGCAATACCCCAGCCAATGGTCACCGGGAGCGCGGCGCTTCGACATGGGTGAGCGCGCCAACTTCACTCTCATGCCCATGGCCGCCGCCGGCCTTGGCCAAATTTTGGAATGGGGCATCGGCGACATCAATCGCACCATCGGGGCATTAACCGACACCATCTGCGACGGCGCCGCCCAGCTTGGCTTCGCCGTCCCGCCGCCGGCGGCCCGTTCTGGTCACCTGACTGGGCTACGCTTCCCCGACGGCGCACCGATGGGGGTTCAGGACCGATTGCAGGCAAAAGGCGTCCACATCTCCATGCGCGGCGACACCGTCCGTGTCTCCCCCCACCTCTGGGTCAAGCAGGCCGACATCGACCGCCTCCTGGAGGCGCTGGCCGAGGAAATGCCCAGCGCCTAAAACAGACCGACGATCTCACCTGTCTCATCGACGCCGATGGAATTGGCGGCGGGCACTCTGGGCAGGCCAGGCATGGTCATGACGTCGCCGCAAATCGCGACCACGAACTCGGCGCCGGCGGATACCTTGATGTCACGGACGGGCACCACGAAGCCGCTTGGTGCGCCCTTAAGGCCGGGATCGGCAGAAAGCGAGTACTGGCTCTTGGCAACGCACACCGGATAGTAGCCGAAGCCGCCCTTCTCGGCGGCCTCGAACTGGCCCATCACCTTCTTGTCGGCGACGATGTCATCGGCGCCGTATATGCGCTGGGCGATGGTCCGCATCTTCTCCCACAATGGCATGTCGTCGGGGTAGAGAAGCTGGAAATCGGCCGGTTTCTCGTCGATGATGCGCACGACCGATTGTGCCAGCTCCTCGGTGCCTTCGCCCCCCATTGCCCAGTGGTCGCACTCAACGACGTCGACGCCTTGCTCGGCCGCGACCTGCATCAAAAGTTCCACTTCGGCCTCGGTGTCGGAGCTGAACTTGTTGACGGCGACGACGACCGGCACGCCATAGCCGCGCAGATTTTCGATATGGCGGACCAGGTTCGACGTTCCCGTCTTGAGCGCCGCCACGTCTTCGTTTTTGAGATCGTCCTTGGCCACGCCGCCGTGCATCTTGAGTGCCCGAATCGTCGCCACGATAACAACCGCATCGGGCGAGAGACCGGCCTTGCGGCACTTGATGTCGAAGAACTTCTGGGCCCCGAGATCGGCCCCGAAGCCCGCCTCGGTGACCACATAGTCGTTGAGCTTCAACGCCGTCTGGGTCGCCAGCACCGAGTTGCAGCCATGCGCGATGTTGGCGAACGGGCCGCCGTGGATGAAGGCCGGATTGTTCTCCAAGGTCTGCACCAGGTTGGGCATGAGGGCGTCCTTGAGAAGCGCCGTCATGGCGCCGTCGGCGTTGAGCGCGCTGGCGCGGACCGGTTGGCGCTCGCGGGTATAGCCCACGACAATATTACCCAGGCGCCGCTGTAGGTCGGCAAGATCGGTGGCAAGGCAGAAGATGGCCATGACCTCCGACGCGACGGTGATGTCGAAACCGTCCTGGCGTGGGAATCCGTTGGCGATGCCGCCCAGATTACAGACAATCTGACGCAGCGCCCGGTCGTTCATATCGACCACCCGGGGCCAGACGATGTGGCGTGCGTCGATGCCTTCGGCATTGCCATAATAGATGTGATTGTCGAGCAGCGCCGAAAGAAGGTTGTGAGCGACGCCGATGGCGTGGAAATCGCCGGTGAAATGCAGGTTGATATCTGCCATTGGCACGACCTGGGCATAGCCGCCGCCGGCGGCACCGCCCTTGATACCGAAGCACGGACCGAGGGACGGCTCGCGCAGGCACATCATGGCCTCCTTGCCGATGCGGTTAAGGGCGTCGCCAAGACCGACCGTGGTCGTCGTCTTGCCTTCGCCAGCCGGCGTCGGGGTGATCGCCGTCACCAAGATAAGCTTGCCGTCGGGCTTGTCGGCCAGCGAACGGACATAATCTAGCCCGATCTTGGCCTTGTAATGACCATAGGGCTCCAAAGCATCGGCGGGGATGCCGAGCTTGTCCGACGCCACGTCGGCGATGGGCCGCATGTTAGCGGCACGCGCGATGTCGATATCGCTCTTCGGATCTAAGTGTTGTTTGGCTTTTTTCATCGGTCCATCCCAGGTTCGGTTGCAGCCAAAGACCTGCCGCGGCGCACCTTAATCGCGGATTCGCGGTCGAGCAAACGGATTTCTAATGGACTGCGACGCCGCCTTGGTTAAAATATGGCCGACAACGTTCGACAATGGCCGCCGCCGGACGGCCCGAGAATCCACTGCCTTCCATTCTCAGGTCAGGTGCATGGCTCAGATCAACATCATGGTTTCCCGCCACTCGGCGTTCTACACCCCCCTGATCTCAACCATCACGGCTGGTTTCCTTCACGACGAGGGTCTGGAGCCCACCTACTCGGTCGCCACGCCGCGCCGGTCCGTGGCCAAGGCCATCATCGACGGCTCGGTGGACCTAGCCCAGTCGGCGGTGTCTCGGGGCTGGGGACCGCTTGAGCGCGGCCAGCGGCCCGACATCATGCACTTCGCCCAGATCAATGAGCGCGACGGCTTCTTCCTTACCGGCCGCGAACGTGACCGCGATTTCACCTGGGACAAGTTGGCGGGCAAAGAGGTCCTGATCGATCACGGCGACCAGCCGCTTGCTATGTTCCGCTATGCGCTTCACAAGAAAGGCGTTAATTACGCCGACCTGATTCCTATCGACGTGGGCGGCGCCCAGGCCATGGACGAAGCCTTCCAGGCCGGTCGCGGCGACTACGTCCACCAGCAAGGCCCGGCGCCCCAGCAGCTTGAACACGACGAGCAAGGGTTCATCGTCGCCTCGGTAGGCGAGGCCATCGGCCCGGTTGCCTTCTCAAGCTTGATGGCGTCGCGGCGCTGGCTGGGGAACATCATGGTCCGCGCCTTCTTACGCGCCTATCGCAAATCGCGCCTGTATGTCATCGAAACTCCGGCCGAAGAGATCGCCGCCGCCCAGGCCCACTTCTTTCCGCGCACCGACGTCGAAGTCCTGGCCCGCGCCATCGCCTTCTATCAGGGCCTGGGATGCTGGGGGCCCGACCCGCTAATCACCCGCGAAGCTTATGAAGCGGCACTCGACGTCTTTCTCCACGCCGGCGCCATCACGCGCCGCCATCCATATGAAGATGTCGTCGCGCCGCCGCCCGGCGGCGAGGGCTAGCCGTCCAAGTCGTTCTTGACCCAAGCGCCGTCCTTCATGATGGCGGGCAGATGCGCGCCCTGATCTTGCATCAGGCCCAGGTCGTCGAGTGGATTGCCGTCGACCACCAGGGCGTCGGCGAGCGCACCCGGCGCGATGACGCCCAGCTTACCCTCCATGCGTACGACCTCGGCGCCGATCAGCGTCGCGCTCTGGATAATCTCGGCCGGGCTTAGCACTTCGGCCCGAACTTCGAATTCCTGGCTCTGGTGGGGCTGCAACTCACCCACCAGGTCAGTGCCAAAAGCCATCTTGACGCCCGCCGCCTTGGCGATCTCCAGCGACCTGGTGCCCACCGCCAGAACCTCCTTGGCCTTCTCAAGCGCGTGGTCTTGGAGGCCGAATTGGTGGCCCTCATCGACCAACTTACGGTACGTGATCAGCGTCGGCACAAAGTAAGCGCCGGCCTTGGCCATCATCTTGGCGGTATCGGCATCGATGAAGTTGCCGTGTTCTATACTGCGGATACCTGCCTCGACGCAGCGCTTGACGGCGTCGGCGGTATAGGTGTGGGCGAGAACGTATGTATGCGAGCGCGACGCCTCGTCGACAATGGCCTTGAGTTCGTCCATCGAGTATTGAAGAAAATCGATGGGATCGGCCGGCGAGCTGACGCCGCCCGACGCCATGACCTTGATCTGATCGGCGCCGAGGCGGATCTCGTCGCGCGCCACGCGGCGCACCGCGTCGACACCGTCGGCGATACGCGAAACGCCACCGAAATTGCACGGGCACGGGACCGTCAGGTCGGCGCGCGAACGCAAATCGCCGTGGCCGCCGGTCTGGCTCAGGCCACGCCCGGAAACGAACAGCCTGGGCCCGACGAAGAGCCCCTGCTCCACCGCCTGCTTGTGGCCCAGATCGGCACCGGCGGCATCGCGCACGGTCGTGAAGCCGCGCATCAGCATGCCCAGCATCCTCTTCGACGCCGTCGCCGTGACCAGGGACGGCAGCATGCCGATGGCGGCCCAGTTGCCGCGCTTGACCTTGGTCGAGGTGACATGAGCGTGACAATCGATCAAACCCGGCATCAAGGTCCGCCCGCCAAGATCGACGACCTCGGCGCCCGCGGCCTTGATGGCGCCGTCTGAGACCTCGGCGAACAGACCGTCCTTGACCAGCACCTGATGCCCCGTCTTGAGAACGCCCGCTTGGACGTCGAGCAGGTCCAGGTTCTTCAACAGGATTTGGCTCATCGTTTCCTCCCCTTGATGGTATGGCCGCCTTCAACTTGGGATGCGCCCCTTGCACAATAGGACAATGAAGGGACAAGACCAAATCCGCGCCCGGTCGTGCTCTTTCCGTCGCCGATTGGGGTCACGAATGCAGATCCCTTCATGGGTCACAGTGCGATCCCCTAGCGATTACGCTATCTCTTTGAAATTTCTTTCGTGTACCGTCGTGGTTGGCATCTGGAGACACTGGGGATTTTTGAAAAATGGGGAATGTTGGTTCAAGTGCCGAGAACAGGCGCCATCACGAACGCACGGATACCCGCGTCACGGCCCGCTTTCTGTACGCCGGCCGCTGGATCGCCGGACAGATCAGCGACATCTCGGCCGGCGGCGCCAAGATCGATGTCGGTGAGCCGGTCGAACGGCACACCGCCATTACCCTGTGCATTGACCAATTCGGCGAATATGAGGGCGAAATCGTCTGGTCGAGCGGCGGCGCCGTCGGCGTGAAGTTCTCGGAAGACCCCCAGGTTATGTCAGAGGTCGCCGTCGCCGTGGCCCTTCACGGGACCGCGTGATTTGGCATTGCCGTGTCAAGGCCCAGGAACTCTTCGAGTTCACTGCCCCCCCTCACCTCTCCCGAAAATCCCCCGGTGCGGTTGACGGGTGGCCGAAGTCGCGCGGGGCGACGCCGGCGTGGAACCAGCAGACGAAGCTGTAGACGCTGTAGACGGGGATGCCCAGGCTCTGGCTGAGGGACGCCGAGAAGGGGGCGAAGTTGTGGCATTCGAAGACCACGGCGCCGACGTCGGGGTGGGCTTCGATAAGTTCGCGGCCGGTGTCCAGCATGTCTTGTTCGGCTAGTTCCACGTCCATTTCCAGCTCGCCATTGACCAGTACGCGCTCCAGCTCGCGCTTGCCCTGGGTGCCGGCGACCGGCGTATCGAGCGCCGCGCCCGCCGTGCGCAGGTGATCCTCGTCGAAATGATCGCTGTTGACGGTAATCACACCGACCCTTTTTCCCGGTTGAAGCGTGCGCTGGACCAGCGGGATTTGCATCAGCGAGCTTGCCGCCACCGGCACCTTGCAGTGCTTGACCAGGTCGTCTTGGAAGATCGAGAGATACCCGCCCGTGGTGGTGAGGCCGTCGGCGCCCTCCTTGACCAAGCGGTCGGCGGTCTCGAGGAAGGCATCCAACAAGCCCTCGCCCTTCTCATGGATAACACGCTTGGGCGTGGCGCCCGGCACCACGCCGTAGAGGACCGGAAAGGGCCATGTGGTGGCGTTGCCGACGTCACCCGGCATGCGCGGGGTCAGGACGTCGAGCATCAAAAAGCCGATGCGCGCGCCGTATAGGTTCTTGCCGCCGTAGATCTTGCGTCCAGACATGGTCGTATCCTCCCTAATTTCCTTATCAGTGGTTATATCGTCTCAGGCCATGACGTCGCCGCCGTTGGGCGACAGGGTCTGGCCGACGTAATAGGCGCCGTCCGACGAAGCCAGCATCACGGCGGTGGGCGCGATCTCGGAGGCCGCCGCGAAACGACCAAGCGGCAATTCGGCCAGCTTGGCATCCCGCCATTCTTCGGACAATTCGCGAAACAGGTCGGTTTCTACCGGACCCGGTGCGATGGCGTTGACTAAAACACCCTTGGTTGCCCCTTCGCGGGCCAGGGCCTTGGTGAAGCCGATGATGCCGGCGTTGGCGGCGCAATAATGCGCCTTATCCAGCGTCCCCTTGAGGGCATGTTGGGATGCGACATTAATGATGCGCCCCCAGCCGCTCTCACACACGGCGCCATAGCAGGCGCGGCTGGCCAGGAAGGTGCCGCGCAGGTGGACGGCGATCATGCGGTCCCAGGCCGCCACCGAGACGTTCTCGAACGGCGTCTCGACCGAATGGCCGGCGTTGTTGACCAAGATATCGATCCCGCCCAGCGCCTTTCGGGCCCTGGACACCATGACCGGCAACGCGACTTCGTTGGCGACGTCGCACTCGGCGGCGTAGGACTTGCGTCCCTTATCCTCGATGGCGCGCTTGACCTCGGCCGCTTTTTCGCCGTCACCCAGATGGCAGAAGGCAACATCGCAGCCCTCGTCGGCAAAGGCGAGCGCAATGGCCGCCCCAATGCCACGGCTGGCGCCTGTGATCAGAGCGCGCCGCCCGTCTAATTTATTAGTTTCACTCACCTAGACCTCCACTTTCAGGGGTTCGGTACCCACCTCAACCGCCCAGCGCCTAAGATCGGCGAGCGTGCTGACGTGGATGGGGATGCCGTCACGTTTGCGCCGCACCATCTCGCGTATCCCTCTTTCTCCCGGAAGATAGAGAGCGTCGAAGCCGGAGCGAAGGGGCGTATTCTTTATCTGGCGGATCATGGCATCCATTCTTTGGCGAAATTCCGCGACGGGAAGAAACCAGTCGATGTTGATGGCCTCAAAGTATTGGCAACAGTTGTAAACGTTGTCAAACGGTCGGAACCCGGCTCCCGGGCTGGTAAACAATCCACCGCCGCAAAGGACGCTGGTCAGCATCTCGTGGGTAACGCCGAGGCCAAACGCCTTGTAGCCGCCGAAGGGAAGGAAGGTATAGGCCTCCAAAGCCTCCTTGGCGTCGGTGGTCGGATTGCCATCAAGGCCAAGAGCCCAGTCGGGCGGGATCGGTTTATCTTCGGTGCCGGCCTGGCGCACCTTTTCCACGGCGATGGTACAGGCCATGTCCAAGATCACCGGAAATTCGTCCCCGGCCGGCGCCGCGATGGACAGCGGGTTGTTGCCGACCCGGGCCTGGGTGCCGCCGTGGGGCGGCATCATGGGCACGGAGTTGGTATAGGTCTTGCCGATCATGTCGGCATTCACCGCCATCAGGGGATAGTACTTGGCCGAGGTATAGGAATTAGCGTTGCGCACGCCGACCATGCCAATGCCATATTCGCGCGCCTTGGCGATGGCCATCTCCATGGCCTGCACCGCCACTACCTGGCCCAGGCTGTGGTGGGCGTCGAGAAGCGCCACCGCGTTACGATCCTTGAGCACCGTGACCCGCGATCGGGCCAGGTTGCCGCCCGCCTTGATCCGCTTCAAATGAACATCAAGCATGCGCACGCCGTGGGATTCTTCGCCGCGCAAATCCGAATCAACGTGTACGTCGACCACCGCTTCGGCCTCGCCCCGGGGCGTACCCAGGCCTTCGAACAGGGGAACGCAGGCGCCTAGCAGCTGCTCGGCCGTAACTGTCACGTAGTCGCGGCTCATGGAAGGTCCTCCGACATCGGGCCCAGGGCGCTCACCAGATCGAGAGCCGGCGCGGAAAGCGGGTAAGTATTTCGTTGCCGGTCTCGGTCACCAGCACCATGTCGCCGATCGCCGCCCCACCAAGGCCGGGGATGAAGATATTGGGATGAAACTCGAACAGCATGCCGGCCTGGGCCGTGATGGGATCGGGTCTCTTCTCTTGCTTCGGTGCGGAGGCGTAGGGCTGGGGGAAAGCGGCGCCGACGATGGCTTCTTCATAGGAATGACCAAGCCCATGGGCGTTGCAAAAACGGAAAATATTGCGCTCCTTAGCGTCAGGGCAATGGCGCTGGAAGACGGACTCGAAGGCGGCTTCAACGTCGTTGAGGTCGGCGCCGGGGCCAAGCTTGGCTAGGCCCGCGTCGGCCATCTCCAACGTTACGTCGAAGAGAATTTTGTGATCGTCGCGGGGCGGGCCAAGGTTCCCTGTTCGGATGGCGTGTCCCCAGTGACCGTCGACCATAAGATAGATACCCAGCACCACCTGATCGCCGGGTTTGGGCACGTCGGCGCCGAGGCGCTTGTAGAGCCTGGCGCAATCGGCCTCGGGTCGAACCGTCAACCAAGTCAGGCAATATTCGCAGCCCTCGTGAGTGCCGATCCGTTCGAGCTCGGCACTAACCTGGTAAGCCGCCTTGCCACTGCGCAATTTCGGGCCCAGACCCTCGCACATCTTGTCGCAGATTTCGGCGGCGCGGCGGTGGAAGGCCAATTGCCCTTCGTCCTTGACCATCCGCATGCGGTCGAGGTGAGGGGAGACATCGACCCATTCGGCCTCTCCCAAACCGGCGACCAGATCCTCCCAGACGGGAACCGGGGTTTCGCTACGCCCAATGTAGCCAACGCGTCCCAAGCCCAACCCGGCGGCTTTGAGAACGGTGACAATTTCACGCCCGAAATCGAGGACCGGGGCATAGCGCACATCGGTCAGGTGCGTCCGCTCGGCTGCCAGGTAGTGGAGAAACTTATTGGGCGTCAACACTACCGGCTCGACGCCCGGAATGACGATCAAGACGGACGAATAATGGTGGCTGTCCCAATCGCTGAGAAAGCGCAAATACCCGTGCATGCGGCCGGCCCAGCCAAGCGCGCTGCCCTGGGCATAGACGACGAGGGCGGAGATGTCCTCTCCCGCCAAAACGTTCTCGACCTCGCCGAGGCGTGCTTCAAAGACGGCGGGGTCGACCGTCAGCATGGTACATCCCCTTCATTCACTGGGCAAAATGGCCAGTGGCACAACTCGCACTTTCCCGACCCCGGGTCAAGCAACGCCCTGAGGATCAACCAATTTTCAAGCTATTTCCGCGCGACGCTCAACAGCAGACAGGGACGCAGGATAGGCAAAATGTAGCCGGGTGACTGCCGGGGACTCTCGATCTCGTGCAAAGATCACCAAATCAAGGCGAGACAATGCTCGATCACCAGATCCATCATGGTGTCGGCATCGGCCTGCCCGATGGACTTAGCCGCAGGCTATCGTGGCATCGTAAAGGAATTCACGTGGGGACCACGAAGGCTTGACCCACAACGCCAACGGCGCGGCTCCGGTTTTCGGTTTCTTGACCTTGAACGAAGCGCTCTGACCACTGGTCAAACGCAGGCGGCGTTGGGTGACGAGTGATTCGGTGTCGGTATCGTAGATGAAAATGGTACTTGATCCAGGCCAGAGAACTCCCTTGTTGACCACCTGAAATCGGGCCGTCCCGCCCTGACACCGGGCGTTGACCTCAATATTGAGGCCCGTCCGAGCGGTAGTCACCGTCGGCGCGGGAGCCGTTCCATTCCGCGTCTTCTCGCCACCCTTGGCGGGGGTCGGCTCGTTGGAACCGGCGGCCGTCGCGAAATTGGCGAGGTCTCTCACGTCGTCTTCGGTTTGGCTTCCCATCTTCGAGGCGAGGCAACGAACGACCTCGACCCGTTGCTGTACCTTTTCAATATATTCGGCCAATTCCTCGTTTTCGAGCCTGATCTTGTCCTTGGTCACGATGATGGCACTGTCCCGTTCATAAATGCCTTGTAGCTTTTCGACCTGTCGGTCCCACTTTCCGATATAGGGCTCCCAATTGCCGCCGTACTTCTTGTCCACGTAGCGCACGATGGACGGCGAACTGGAAGAAGCCGGCCAGATTGAGATGGCGCTCGACATCATCGACGGCTTTACGGGTTCCAGGCCGCGCGGATGGCTGGGTCCGGGATTGTCAGAAACCTTTGAGACGCCGGATTTCTTAAAGGCGGCGGGCATCGAATACCTTTGCGAATGGGTGATTGACGACCTGCCCTGTTGGCTGACCACCGAAAACGGGCCGATGATCGCCATGCCCTACAACCTAGAGCTCAACGACAGCGTCGTTTATGCCGTTGAGAAGCACTCCTCGTCCGAGATGTTGAGCCGCGTCGAGGAGACGGTGAAAACCTTCGAGGCCGAGATCGCCGAGACGGGCGAGCCGCGCATCCTGACCTTGCCGCTTCATCCGCACCTGAGCGGTGTGCCGCACCGCGCCGGCTATGTGGCCCGCATCCTCGATCTCCTTCAGGGGCGGGACGACACGGTCTTCATGACCGGCGGCCAGATCGCCGACTGGTTCGTGGCCGAGGACGCGAAAACACCCTAAGGCGACACATCGTGGCATATACCCCCGCCCTCGACAGGGCGTTCGCCAAAAGCCTTTCCCTCGCCGAAAGCCTGTTCACCGACATCGGTGAGCGCACCCACGACGGCGTTGGCATCACCCGCGCGACTTATGGCGAGGGTGAGCAAATCGCCCATGACCGGGTCGCCGCGGAGGCTCGGACGCTCGGCCTCGAGGTCACCACCGACGCCGCCGCCAACCTTTACGTGACACTGCCCGGCCGCGATCGCGCCCTGCCCGGCATCGTGACCGGATCGCACCTGGACTCAGTGCCCCGGGGCGGTAACTACGACGGTCTGGCCGGCGTCGTAGCCGGGCTCGTCTGTCTGGCCAGCTTGCGCCGCGCCGAGGTTACGCCGCCCCGCGACCTGACCGTGATGGGCATTCGCGGCGAGGAAAACTGTTGGTTTAGCGCCCAGCATATCGGCAGCCGGGCAGCGTTCGGTCGGCTATCGCCAAAGATCCTGGATACGGCGGTGCGGGCCGATACCGGGCACACCTTGGCCTGGCACATGGCCGACGCCGGAGCCGACGTGGACGCATTGCGCCGCGGCGAAGCCTACCTGCGGAGCGAGCGCCTGGCGGGCTTTATCGAGCTCCACATAGAACAAGGTCCCGTGCTGGACGAAGCCGGTATTGCCGTCGGCATCGTGCCATCCGGGGCAATGTCCGTTGCCCCGACGTGAAGCGCATTGGCGCCTACGACCACGCCGGAGCGGTACCGCGCCGGCTACGCCGCGACGCCGTGATGGCAAGCGCCGAGCTCGTCGCGGCAATGGAGCACCACTGGCAAAGGATTGAAGACGACGGCGGCGATCTGGTCATGACCTTCGGCCAGCTTGGCACCGATCCCGGGGCCCATTCGCTGACCACCATTCCGGGCTTGGTGCGTTTTACCTTCGACGCCCGCAGCCATACGCAAGGGTCCTTGGATCGGGTCACGGCCGAAATGCGCCGGCTGGCCGACGAAATCGGGCGCCGGCGCGACGTCGAATTCGCATTCCAGCCTTTCACCGGCGCCGCGCCGGCGCACATGGATCCCGAACTGCGGCGGCGACTTGGCGCCGGCGCGCAAGCCCTGGATATGGCGACCTTGGAACTCGCCAGCGGCCCCGGGCATGATGCCGCCGATTTCGCCAGCGCCGGTGTGCCGGCCGCCATGATCTTTGTTCGCAACCGCCACGGCAGCCATAATCCCCGTGAGGAGATGCACATGGATGCCTTCACCGATGGAACGCGCCTCCTTCTTTGGCTGCTCGTCAACTGGCCATAGGGCGGATATCTCCGCCGGTCCGCCATAAGGGTTTCGTTTGCAATCAATGGAAACTATCCTCGTGCCGGATGGATGGTTCCCGCACGAATGAACGAGATCACCAATGCCGCAAAGACTGAACATGAGGGACCCGGGCTTTGAGGCGGCCTTCGCCGCCTTCCTGGATGCCAAGCGCGAAGATGATCTAGACGTCAACCAAACGGTCGGCGCCATACTCGCCGAGGTGCGCGCCAAGGGCGATGAGGCCGTGATTGCCTATACGCAGCGCTTCGACAATTTGACCTTGACGCCCGAGACCATGCTGGTGTCACACGATGAGATCGAAAAAGCCGTCGCTGCCTGTCCGAAGGATGTGTTGCAGGCCCTTGAGCTGATGGCACAAAGGGTGAGCGATTTCCATTCCCGTCAGTGCCCGGAGGACCTGGACTATTCGGACGATGCAGGGCTGAAGTTGGGTTACCGCTGGACACCGATCGAAGCGGTCGGTCTTTACGTCCCGGGAGGCACGGCGGCCTATCCGTCTTCGGTCCTGATGAACGCGCTGCCGGCGAAGGTGGCGGGGGTTGACCGCCTGGCCATGGTCGTTCCGGCGCCTTCGGGAAACCTGAGCTCCCTGGTTCTAGCCGCCGCCAAGATCGCCGGCATTGATGAAATTTATCGCGTCGGCGGTGCCCAGGCCGTCAGCGCATTGGCCTTTGGGACGGCCACCATCGCGCCGGTCGACAAGATCGTCGGTCCCGGAAATGCATACGTTGCCGCGGCCAAGCGCCAAGTTTTCGGAACCGTGGGGATAGACATGATCGCCGGGCCATCAGAGGTCCTGGTGGTCGCCGACGGCGCCAACGATCCCCGCTGGATTGCCGCCGATCTGCTGGCTCAAGCCGAGCACGACCCATCGGCTCAAGCAATCCTGATAACCACCGACATGGATTTCGCCGATGCCGTTCTAGAAGCCATAGATCGACATCTGGATACACTGCCGCGGGCCGAAATAGCGCGCGAAAGCTGGGACCGTTTCGGGGCCGTCGTCACGGTGGGCAAACTGGACGAGGCGGTGAGGCTGATCGACCGGCTGGCGCCCGAACACCTGGAACTGGCCATCGACGACCCCGAGACCTTGGCGGCCAAGGTTCGCAACGCCGGAGCAATCTTCCTTGGCCGCCACACCCCGGAAGCGTTGGGCGATTACGTGGCGGGTCCGAACCATGTGTTGCCGACGTCCAGGAGTGCGCGCTTTTCTTCCGGCCTGGGTGTCCTCGATTTTGTCAAACGTTCCACGTTCATCGGTTGCGACGCCGAGGTCTTGGCTAAACTTGGACCCGCCGCCCGGACCCTGGCCGAGGCCGAGGGACTTTCCGCCCACGCGCTATCGCTGTCCATTCGGCTGGAACAACGTGGCAAGGACTAAGCCCGCCGATCCGACCGAGAGCAGGCTCGTCAAGGTCATTCTCGACGATCCCACCTTGGCGCCGGCCAGTGCCCCGATCGAGCACGAACGCAAGGCGGCCATCCAAAATTTGGTCGAGGAGAATTACTTCGTCCTCGCCAATGGCACCAAAGGTCCCTATGAGCTGTGCCTCGGTATCATCGAGACCCGGCTCGTCTTCGACGTCCGGTCCCCAACGGATGAGCCGCTGGCGGAGTTCGTGTTGCCGTTAGAGCCGTTTCGCAAAATCATGCGCGATTATTTCGTGGTCTACGATAGCTATTTTCGTGCCATCAAGACCTTGACAGCCTCGCAGATCGAGACCATTGACGTCGGCCGCAGAAGCCTGCACGACGAGGGCGCGGAGGCACTGCGCGAACGCCTTTCCGATAGGGTCGAAATCGACCTTAACACGGCGCGCCGACTGTTTAGCCTGATCTGCGCCCTTTATCAGCGGCGGTGACGGGGAGCCGGCGCCTTGTCAGACCTCCCAGCAGCCGTCCTCTTTGCATGCACGATGAATTCGCTTCGCTCGCCAATGGCGGCAGCCATTCTTAGGCACCTCCACGGGCACAGGATTTACGTCGATTCAACCGGCGTCCGCGCCCGTGAAATCGATGGCTTTGCCGTCGCCGTGATGGATGAGATCGGGATCGATTTGACTGACCACGTCGCGAAAACGTTCGACGACCTGGAAGACAGCTCATTCGATGTCGTTATTTCACTCTCACCCGAGGCCCAACACACAGCCGTCGAAATGACTCGGGTCATGGCGTGCGAGGTGGAGTTTTGGAACACCTTCGACCCTAGTATCGTCGAAGGGTCGCGCGACGCGCGCCTGAACGCCTATCGGCAAGTGCGCGACGAGCTCACGCGCCGCATCAAGGAACGCTTTGCCATGACGCGGGCGGTGGACGTATAAGGACGCTAGCTCGGATTAGCGGTAATTCGGCGAGCCGGCCATGGAAAGGGCTTGACCCGCCGGTGTGTGCGGGCTTTGTATGGCAACCACAGTAGTCACCGATGAGGAATTAATGGCGAAGGAAGACCTGATCGAATTCACCGGCACGGTCCTTGAACTGTTGCCCAATGCAATGTTCCGGGTGCGTTTGGATAACGAACACGAAATTCTTGCCCATACAGCGGGTAAAATGCGCAAGCATCGGATCCGCGTCCTTGCCGGTGACCGCGTCAACGTGGAAATGACACCCTACGATTTGTCCAAGGGGCGCATAACTTTTCGGTTCAAATAACGGCACTCGGTGTATGAGAATTCGGAGATGCCCAAGACCAGCCCCACCCATGACCGCCCCCGCCTGATTCTTGCTTCGGAATCACCCCGGCGCCGTGACCTCCTGAAACAGATCGGCATTGTCCCCGACAAGATCATTTCTCCGCACGTGGACGAAACGGCGCGACCGCAAGAGAAGCCAGCGGCTCTCGCCGGACGCCTGGCCGAAGCCAAGGCCCGCGCCATCGCTGCGTCAGCACCAGGATGTCTCGTTCTCGGCGCCGATACGATTGTCGCCTGCGGTCGGCGGGTGTTGCCCAAGTCCGCCGACGCCGATGATGCCCGGCGAAGCCTTACCTTACTTTCCGGCCGCCGCCACCGGGTTTTTGGGGGCGTTTGCATTATCGGCGGCGATGCACAGGCTCGTCACCGATTGGTGACAACCATAATCTCCTTCAAGCGCTTGGAAGCCGGGGAAATCGAACAGTACATCGCCAGCGACGAATGGCGAGGCAAAGCGGGAGGATATGCGGTGCAGGGTCGTGCCGCCGTTTTCGTTGATAAAATTATTGGGTCCTATTCCAACGTCGTCGGCTTGCCGCTCTTCGAAACGGCGATGCTTTTACATGGTTTGGGCTATTCGGCCGATCGGCATGGGTAACGGGACATGGCACACCGCACGGCACTGATCGAAGTTACGCCCGGACAAAGGCGCATTGCCTTGGTCGAGGGCGTGCGGCTTTACGACTTGATGGTTGATCGGCCCGGCCGGGAAAGCGTGACCGGCAACATCTATTTGGGCCGGGTCGAACGGATACTACCCAGCATTCAGGCCGCATTCGTTGGCATAGGATTGGAACGCTCCGGTTTTCTTGGTCTCGCCGAGGCGCGCCCCTCGATCCATCGGGACGAAAATCGCACTGGCACCGAAGGCATCACCGATTACGTGAGTGAAGGCGACGCCGTTTTGGTGCAGGCATTAAACGATCCCGTTTCCGACAAGGGGGCAAAGGTGACGACCCGGATCACCCTGCCGGGCCGCTTTCTCGTTTACACCCCCGGCCAAGTGGGTATTCGAATGTCGCGGCGCCTGGCCGCCGAGGGCAAGGGCGACCCAATCGAATCCATGGTAAGTAAACTGGCCCGGGACGACGAAGGTTTCATCGTGCGCAGCCGGGCGGGGAATGCGACAGAAGAGTCCCTGACCGACGATATCGACACTCTGCGCGCTACTTGGGAGACGATTACCGAAGCCCGAAAAACGGCCCGGCCAATCGCATGCCTTCATCGGGACCTCGATCCCGTCGAGCGGCTGCTTAGGGACGAGGCCGGCCCCGAGCTTGGGCGGATCGTCGTCGATAACGCAGAGATCCTGGCAGAGCTCCGCGCGGTCTGTTCACGGCTCTCGCCCGGCCTTGTTGACCGTCTGAAAATGCATTCTGCCGGCACGGCGCTCTTCGACGCTTACGAGATCGAAAGCCAAATCGATGACGCACTGGCGCCGATCGTTACCCTGCCATCTGGCGGCAGTATCGTGATAGAGGAAACGACGGCACTAACGGCGATTGACGTCAACACTGGCGGCCGCTCTGTCTCTGGCGGGCCGGAACGGGCAGCCCTGGATGCCAATCTTGCAGCGATTGCCGAGATCGCCCGCCACATCCGGCTGCGCAATCTCGGCGGTCTTGTGGTCGTCGATTTCGTATCCATGCGCCGACAAGATAACCGGCACGCCGTAATCGACGCCTTGCGCGAAGCGGTCTCATCCGATAGCTGTCCCGTTCATATCGCTGGCTTCACCCGTTTCGGATTGGTCGAGATGACCCGCGAACGGCGCCGGGCATCACTTTCGGAATCCTTGCTCGCCCCCTGCCCCGCCTGTACCGGCGCGGGACGAATCAAGTCACCCCAAACGGTTGCCTACGACGCCCTGCGCCACATTCAGCGACAGGCAAGCGTCCTACCAGCCACGCCCCTGACGGTAACGGCATCCAGCTGCGTCATTGAAGTGCTCAAGAACCTGAACCACGAAACTCTGGCGAAGGTGGAAGAGCAGACCGGATGGCCCGTCGATCTAATTTCCGATGACTCGCTAGCCGCCGACCACTTCCAGGTCCAGAGTCGCGGTGAAGTGGGGGAAACGGATGGCTGACCAAAGGTCCACCAAGGGCAACGTCATTCCACTTAAAGAAAGGCCCTGCCCCCAGTGTGGACGGCCAGCGGTAGATCGATTTCGGCCTTTCTGTTCTAGTCGCTGCGCGAATGCCGATCTCGGTCGGTGGCTATCCGGCCAATATCGGATCGCCACCGATGAAGAAGCAAATGTCGACGAGGATCCGCCCGAAGACCACTAGTTCGTCTAATCTTGTTCCTTCTCATCGGCGGAGGCAGCATCGTCCGCGGCCTGACGGCCGGCCTTGGCCATATTCTGAAACAGCCTTACCATTTCTGGAATGGCCGCCGACGGCAGAACAAGCCGGTGGGTTACGCTTCGCACCTCTGCATTGTCGCTACGGTCAATACCAACCACCCGGTAGCAATCCATCTTGACCAATCCCGGCCGAGCAAGGATTCCCGCCACTCCGTCGATGAATATCTCATCGGGTGGCGTTGGGTTCGCGGCGAGCTTGATCTTGGGTCCCTCAGCTTGTGCCTGGTCACCTTCAGTACTATCGGCCATGTCTCTATCCCCTCCCTTCCCGGATTCGATTTATACTTCCATAGTAAATTACACCAAATATTACCCCGTATCACCACAACATGCGCCCTCAAACGGACCATTCCACACCGTCGAGGACACGGCCGGCGGTTCAGGAGGATTCCCGAGCCGCGTGTGTCGCCGGACCGGAGAGCACCAAGCTGAGGAGTTCCGACTGTCGCTTGGTATCGGTCTTGCGAAAGATACTCTTCAAATGGGTGCGCAGCGTGTTGATGGTGACCTTGAAATCACGCGCCATGTCCTCGAGGCGCTTGCCCTGAATGAGGGCTTGCAGCAGCTTGGCCTCGGAAGCGGTGAGGCCGTACGCATCAGCGAGCACGGCGGCGGAGGTGGTCTGCGGCGATTCAGGATCCCGGACATAGAGTACGGCGGAGCCCCGTCTTCCTTGGCGCGGCCCCTTGCCGGTCAGGGGCGCCACGAGGACCGACAATGGCCGCAGCTGCGACGGCCGTGGAATTCTCATGGCACCCGCCTTTTGCGCGCTCGGGCCCGGTTCCGAATTCGCCGCCCTGGCAATCATATCGGCAAGCCGTGCCCTTTCCTTCGCTCCTTCGGCCCTGCAGATGCCGCCCCCGTCGACCTGCAAGCCATCGGCCCGCTTGGCAATGTCGCTCGCTGAGCGGTTCATGGTAATGACCCGCCCGCCGGCATCGACTAGGATCACGCCCAATGGTAGGCGATCGAGGACTTCCGCCGCCTCTTTACGCTGCACGTCCAGGCGGTCGACCAGCCGATGAAGTCGCAAAGCCCGATCAATGTGGGGAGAAAGATGGCGGTAGGTTTCGATTTTATCGTCGTTAAAAACCTTGCTCCGGCGCGGCCGAATGAAACCAATCAAGGCGACCGTATTGGCCGTCCGCATGACGACCTCACCCATGACATGCCAGACATTGACATGGCTGAGGACCTCCCGAAAGAGCGCACTTTTCCCATATTCCTGATCAGACAGGAATGCCTGACGAGTCAGGATGGACCCCTTCGGGGTGTCGGCCGAAACCTTCTTAATGAAATCGATAAGGCGGAAGTCCTCATGCAAGGCCTGCATTAACTTCCTGTCGATAGGACTTGAGCTCCACGAGTTGAAAGCTCCCGTTTCACTATCGACGACGAACAGAACACCGCTCGCGGCACCCAGTTCATCGGCCAGAGTCATCAATCAAAAGGGCACCCACCGCTTTCCGCCTATGGTGCCAATGTATCAGACAGTTAGAACAGCACAAAATCCATCCAGACAGGCTGCCAATCGACGGCGACCCGCAAGCCGGCCCCGGACGCTGGACAGTGAGCGGGAATTTTTCTATAAGCGCCGTTCCGGCGTGGTGTTGAGCGGGCTAGTTTCCCGCCCCCTTCCCCAAGGAACGCCCAGGTAGCTCAGTTGGTAGAGCAGCGGACTGAAAATCCGCGTGTCGGTGGTTCGAATCCGCCCCTGGGCACCACTCTTTTCAATGACTTAGGTCCCTCAGGGGGCCTTTTCTTTGTTGCATTTTGTCACAACATAAC
>PVBE012963160.1_pt1 | contig 28970 bp, 29 predicted proteins | sample 1631181 | NCBI WGS metagenome assembly PVBE01 (sample SAMN08397723, study PRJNA350692) | Marine metagenome, whole genome shotgun sequencing project. | isolation source: water | place: Pacific Ocean | collected 2012-04
ACCCCAAAATGCTCATTTTCCAAAAAGTTGCCAGATTTTGTGGAGCTGGGTTTTCTATCTGGGAACAAGGGGTTTTCCCCCATCGATTTTTATAGCACGCTAAAAACCCTCGACCAATATATTATCATTCATGAAGCCAGGTAAGGGAAGACGTTCTATTGAGGCTTTGAAGCTGTTTTTTTGGGAAATTTTAATTCACAACCTTCAATTTTGCTTCTTATTGTTGGGTATAGTGTTGGGTATTCATAATTAAAGAGATAAAAAAGGACTTAGAATACAATCTAAATCCTTGATATCATTACTGGTGATCCCAGGGGGAGTCGAACCCCCGTTACCGGCGTGAGAGGCCGGCGTCCTAACCACTAGACGATGGGACCATATATTCAGCTTGAAAACGGTCCAGAATCCTTATATAAAAAGAGGCTTTTTGTCAAACATTATTTGCCAGCCCCCCCTCCTCCCGATTTTTTTCCTTTTCTAAATCCAAAAACAAGATAAATCAACCACCCGATGAAAGGTACCACCGCGACCAGCCCCCAGATGGCTTTCTTTTGGATAGTACCGAAATCCTTTCGAGTAACATCGATAATTGCTAATAGAGTTAAAATGAGAAAAACAAAACCGATTTTGATCCATGCTATGACGGTTTCCATTTCAACCGATTATCCCCTCAAAAGTTCAGCAATTGTTAACACGGTATTCACATAATACGAGCTGCGGTTGTATCGATAGACAATTTTGTATGCTTTTTTCAAGTCAATTCCTGGATGCCATCCGTAATTCTTCAGATAGCCTGCAATGCTGGCAATGGCATCTGAGTGGTTGAACAGATCGATGCGCCCGTCATTATTTCCGTCTTTTGCATAGGCCAAAATACTACTCGGCAAAAACTGGGCAATCCCCATGGCACCGGCAAAGGACCCGTTCACCTCTGAAGGCGGAATTTTCTCTTTGGCACTATATTTCAAATAGGCTTTTAGCTCGCGATAGGCCCACTTTGATTTTCTTGCTGACCATTTTTCAAATTTCTTTTGGTCCAGTTTCCTAGTTCTTGAAATCTCTTTCCACAGGGTATCCCTTACAATAGGATCCGCTAGGGCGGCCAAAGTTGAAAAGGTATTTAAAATGGATTTTTTTCCCGTCACCTTTCCAAGCTGTGTTTCAACCAAAATGATCGCGGTGATGATTTCCCTGTCCACACCAAATTTTTTTTCGGCTGTTTGAAAAGCATCCATATGTTCTCTGATATAGGTTATAGCCTTTGTGATCGATTGCTGGGTGGTGAACTGATCGTAATTCAATTTGGCTTCCCGGTATGTGAAATAGACTTTTATGATTTTTTTATCCAGATAGACCTTCGGGTCTTTGTAAACAGATCTTATCATCGTCTGGTTAAAACCGTCACGGATAAGTCGTGCCTGCAGCGACAAAAAAAAGTCGCCCTTTATTCCGGCGCTTTCGATATCAGAAATTGGAAACAGAAAAATCGAAATGAAGAGACCGAAGAGAAAAATTAGAAACCGGCACGTTTGGAATCGAAAAAGTATCATTCCTTTATTATCCTCTAAATGATGTGTTTGAAAAAAAGTTTCCGGTTGCAGCCGCTTGGGAATTCGTGCTAAAATGCCATGTTTACATCAGGTTGTCAATTATTAAGGGAAGCTTCAATTTGGCAAAAAAAGACGTAAAAACCATTTTCTGCTGCCAGGCATGTGGATATCAGACCCCGAAATGGATGGGGAAATGCCCTGAATGCGGAGAGTGGCACACCCTGGTTGAGGAGGCGGCATCGTCAGGGTTGACCCAAGGGCCGATGTACGGCCTGCCCGCTTCCCGCAACGAGCCTGTTCCGATTGATTCAGTAAAAATTGAAGATGTCGCGCGTCTTTCTACGCACATCAAAGAGTTCGATCGGGTCCTGGGCGGAGGTCTTGTTCCAGGCAGTCTGATCCTGATCGGCGGAGATCCCGGCATCGGCAAATCGACGCTGATGCTTCAGGTCCTGCATGGCCTTACAGCCAAAGAACATAAGGTGTTGTATGTTTCCGGTGAAGAATCGATCCTTCAGATTCGCATCAGAAGCAAACGGCTTGCAACCATTTCTCCTGGCCTCCTCGTCGTGTCGGAAATAGAGATTGAATCGATCCTGTCGATGTTGGAATCCGTAAAGCCGGATGTTCTGGTAATCGATTCGATACAAACCATGTTCAATGCAGACCTCTCTTCAGCGCCGGGGAGCGTGAGCCAGGTGAGGGAGTCGGCCATGAGGCTGATGCTCATGGCCAAAAAAACGAACATCCCCACCTTTTTGGTCGGTCATGTGACAAAGGAAGGCGCCATCGCCGGACCCAGACTTTTGGAACATATGGTCGATACGGTGCTCTATTTTGAAGGAGATCGGAACCATGTTTATCGGATCCTGCGTACGGTAAAAAACAGATTCGGCTCGACCAATGAAATCGGTGTCTTTGAAATGAAAGAAAAAGGCCTGGACGAGGTGGCCAACCCGTCAGCCGCATTTCTTTCCGAGCGTCCGGAAAACTCACCAGGATCGGTGGTTACCGCAACCATGGAGGGCACACGGCCGATTCTGGTGGAAATTCAATCCCTAGCAACCCCATCCTACCTTGGAACACCACGCAGAACCGTATTGGGTATTGACCACAATCGGGTGGCATTGTTGACGGCGGTCATGGAGAAAATACTGGGGATGCATTTGATGTCACATGACATCTTTATGAATGTGGCCGGCGGAGCCAAGGTGGATGATCCGGCTGTCGACATGGGAATCGTCTCTGCGATGGCATCGAGCCTTTTGGACCGGGCCATCACCAACGGAACCGTTGTGCTCGGGGAGGTCGGTCTGACAGGGGAAATTCGGGCCATCGGCCAGGTCGACACCCGGGTATCTGAAATCAAAAAGATGGGATTTACCCGGTGTCTTCTGCCAAAAAGCAACCTTAAACGTATGTCGGTCACAAAGGGAATCGAAATCATCGGGTTAAAGCGTATAGAGCAGGTGACGGAGATGCTGTTTCCCTGATCCGGATCAGGGCTAACCGGCGCTTTAGCTCGCTAAAATCTGGGTGGCAAATGAAGCCGTGGGAAGACCATTATTCGCGGCAGGCAAAAAAAGAAGGGTTTCCTGCCCGGTCGATCTATAAAATTCAGGAGATTCATCGCAAGTACAACCTGATCCGGAAGGGGGATAGGGTTTTGGATCTCGGTTGCCACCCGGGATCCTGGCTGAAATTTTCAGCCGGCCTGACCGGGGACCGGGGCCACGTCATCGGCATCGATCTAAAACCGGTTTCAATCAAACTACCTGCCCATGTCAGAACCTATACCGGTGACATCATGAGGTTTGATGAAGATCTGGCAGCATCGGTTGGGAACGGTTTTAACGTCGTGCTGAGCGACATGGCACCGAATACAACCGGCAGCCGGGAGACAGATGCTGCCCGGTCCTTTCATCTTTGTATGCTTGCGCTTTCCATTGCACAAACCAGGTTTATACGGGGCGGATCTTTTGTCTGTAAAATTTTTCATGGGGGAGATCTCAAAAATTTTTCAGAATCGGTAAAATCGAGTTTTTATCAATATAAAGTCTTCAAACCATCAGCCAGTCGCAAGGCAAGCAGGGAAATTTTTATCATCGGACTTGGGAAAAAAACAGGAGGACACCGTGTCTGGACACAGCAAATGGTCGACAATAAAACATAAGAAAGGGGCCACCGATGCCAAACGGGGAAAAATCTTTTCCAAACTGATTAAAGAAATTACAGTAGCGTCGAGAATGGGGGCCGGCGGTGATCCAGCTTCAAACCCCAGGCTACGGACCGCTATTCAGGCGGCAAAAAATGAAAACATGCCAAAGGATAATATTGAGAGAGCCGTCAAAAAAGGAACCGGAGAACTGGAAGGGGTGAATTATGAAGAGAGTATCTACGAAGGATACGGTCCCGGTGGCGCCGCTATTCTGGTCGAATCTCTCAGCGACAATAAAAATCGGGCGGTTGCAGACATCAGACACATTTTCAACAAACACGGGGGTAATCTCGGCGAAAACGGATGTGTTTCATGGATGTTCAGCAAAAAAGGGTATCTGGTGGTGGAAAAGGGAGCGGCGGATGAAGAAGTCCTCATGGAGGCTGCCATTGATGCCGGTGCTGAGGATGTCCTGGAGGGGGATGATAATATTGAGGTGATTACCACTACCGAAGATTTTGAACCGGTAAAGGCAGCCCTGGAGAATAGCTCGATCCCCTGTCTGGTGGCTGAAATCACCATGCTTCCCCAATCAACAACAAATCTTCAGGGTTCAGAGGCTGAACAGATGATCAGGCTGATGGATACCCTTGAAGACAGCGAGGATGTCCAAAAAGTTTATACCAATGCCGATATACCGGATGATGTCATGGATGTCGTGTAGAGCTGAAATCTGTTCACCGGTTCGGTTCTTCTAGCTGAAGCACATCAACTCCGTCGGGTATATTAAATCGGAAAAGGGCGCTATCGAGTTTTTGTTCAAACCGTAATCGGCTCAATTCGATTCGGGTTTCATCTTTATATATATTATGTGTGATGATTTGGACGACCTCAAACCGATTCCGGTCAACCGTCAAATAGATCTCCGACACACCTGCCATCTCTTTCTTTGGTAGAAGTTTTATGACATAATTTTCGTTTTTATCCTTTTTTTCATTGGCAGCATCAAAATATTGCCGGACACGTTTGATATCAGATAAAAAGCCGGCGCCTTTGCCATCTCCAAAAAAAGATGGCGCTTTTCCCATCATCACCTGATTCTCACCCGGCCGGTATATCCACAGCCTCTTCCCGTCTGTTAGAATAATCTGCTTTTCAGGTGTTTCGTACTCCCACCGCATCATCCCGGGATATTTGACAAAGATCCTTCCTTTGGCCGTATCGGTGATCTCCACCGCTTTCAATGTCGATACCTGATAAAACCGGGCCGAAAAATCCGCGCCTTTGTATCTTTCTTCAACCTTGGAGATTACTTCATCGAGTGTCAGAGATGATGGCCCTCCCTGCCGATTAAATCCGCCGGAAGATTCCTGGCCATATGTCATATATGGAAACAGAATGCTCAGACTGCACAACACGATGGCCCATTTTTTAAGTGTCATTTATCCATACCCCTTCTAAATATATCGGCTCATTTTCATCATGATATCATGTTTCTGCATTGATCCCACAATATTTTCCTGGAGACGGCCATTATCAAATATCAACATATTCGGCACGCCCAGAACATTGAATTTCGACGCTGTCTGGGGACTGTTATCCACATTCAATTTTCCGACCCTAACCTTGCCCTTTGAATCTGCAGCAAACTCGTCTATTACCGGCGCCATCGACATACAGGTGGGACACCACGGTGCCCAGAAAAAAAGGAGAACCGGTAAAGGAGATTGCAGTACTGTGGTGTCAAAATTGATGTCTGAAACAACAACCGGCTGGGGTAGAAAAAGCACTTCGGTTTTAAGGGTCGATTTGCATTTTCCGCACCTGGCATTTGCGCCGACCTTATCCGAAGGGATTCTGTTCTCAGTACCGCAAGTGGTACACCTCATTTTATAGAAGCTTGATGGAGCCATTTTCTTGTTTCCTTTGATCCTAGATCAATATAATCACTTTGAACCAAACCAGCGAGCGAATTCTCTGTAACTAGTCAAAGCGCAGCAAAAATCCAGACATGCGGGGCTGTAGCGCTTTTTGTTCAAGACATCACCCCATATTTTTTCAATTTTTTATGGAGCGTCTTTCGGGTAATGCCCAACCGTCTGGCAGCTTCACTTTTATTTCCACCGGCAGATTTCAGCGTCCTTAAAATCGTGGCCTTTTCGACTTGATCCAATGGAACATCCTTTTCAACATCATCAACGCCAGGGAGGGAATCCGGTATCATCAGGGAAGAATCACAAATGACAGAGAGATCTTCAGCATCGAGGTACTCCGACCGAGCCAGTACCACACTTCTTTCGATGGCATTCATCAGTTCCCGGACATTTCCGGGCCAGTCATATCGGACCAGAAGATCCAATGCCTGTGGAGTGAACCCTTTAATCTTTTTTCGGTTCTTTGTTGTGAACTCCTTTAAAAATCGTTGTGCCAGAAGCGGGATGTCTTCTCGCCTCCCGCGCAGGGGAGGTATTTCAAGCCTGACCACATTGAGTCGGTAATAAAGGTCCTCCCGGAAAATTCTTTTCTTTATCATATCCAGAAGCGTTTGGTTTGTTGCCGAGATGACCCGAACATCCACCGGAATTACTTTTTCACCACCCACACGCGTGATCTCTTTTTCCTGGAGAACTCGTAGAAGTTTGACCTGCATGCCGGGAGACATTTCACTGACCTCATCCAAAAAAATACTTCCCCCGTGTGCCTGTAGAAAACGGCCCTCTTTTCGCCGATCCGCGCCGCTAAACGATCCTTTTTCGTGTCCGAAAAACTCGGATTCAAGTAAAGTCTCGGTAACGGCCGCACAGTTCATCTTAACAAAAGGGCCTTCTTTTCTTTGACTATTAAAATGAATTGCACCGGCAATCAATTCCTTCCCTGTTCCGGATTCACCGCTGATTAAAACCGTTGCTTCAGATGGCGCTACCTGGGCGACAGTTCGGAGCAGTCTTGACATGGCAGCGCTGTTGCCGATGATGTTCTGTCGGTCAAAATGCTTTCCAAGATTCTCTTTCAAAAGACGGTTTTCCTCTTTTAGCTGGGTGTGCTCCATGGCCCTTTCAATGGTCAGTTTCAACTTATCGAAATCGAGGGGTTTTGTCAGATAATCGTATGCCCCTTTTTTAAGAGCTTGCACAGCGGTTTCAACCGATGAGAAGGCGGTCATGATGACCACCGGAATACCCGGGTTGAAGACTTTGATCTGATCAAGGGCCTCGATCCCCGAAACTTTTAACATTCGAATGTCCATCAACACCAAGTCAAAAGGGCTCCGCTTCACCGCCTCGACGGCAACTGAACCGTCATCGGCCTCAGAAATTCCATATCTCCATCCGCCGAGAAGGGTGCGCAGCATGGTTCGATGCGCATCATCGTCATCCACAACCAGTATTTGGTTTTTTCCTTTCTTGATGCCCATCTTTCTCTTTACTTCTCCCTGTTGTTTTTATAATTCGGTAACAGGAGCCTTATCGTGGTTCCCTGACCCGACCGGCTCTCCACCTTTATTTCGCCGCCGTGGTTCTCTAAAATATTATGAACGATAGCCAGTCCCAGACCGGTTCCGGAGTTCTTTGTTGTAAAGTAGGGATCAAAGATGTGCGCGAGATCATCGGCACGGATGCCGTTGCCGGTATCTGAGACCCGAATTTCTATCTGTTCTCCATCTTCTAAAACCGACAGGGTTACCGAAAGACAACCGCCCTCATTCATCGATTCGATGGCATTTAAATAAAGATTTAACAGCACTTGATTGATTCGGTCCGGATCTATAAATCCGAAGTCGACTTGAGAATGAAAATCTGTTTGAATCGTTATCCCCTTCTCTTCTGCCTGGCGAGTGACCAGCTTCAAAGAGTCCTCGATAAACGGTTTCAAAGAAACCGACACCTTTGAAATGATGACCGGTTTTGCAAAATCGAGCAGTTGGCCCACCACTTTATTTAATCGGTCGACTTCTTGGATCATGATATTTGAAACCTGCTGATCTTCAGGTTTTTCCTGATATCTTTCTTTGAAATAGGTGGCAAATCCCTTAATCGAACTGAGCGGATTCCGGATCTCGTGGGCAATCCCGGCTGCCAACCTTCCGACGGTTGCCAAGCGCTGACTCCTGACAACCTCCTGCTTGAGTAAACGAACTTCGGTCAGATCCTTAAAGAGGGTCACAAGGCCGAGAACGGTTCCTGCTTCGTCTTTGAAAAAAGAAGCACTCACCTCCAGGGGAACCACACGCCCATCATGCATCGAGCAGTCGATCTCCTTTCCCACAACTCTTTTATCCACACTGATCCCCTTTAATTGCCCCCACAGTTGAGGTGGAAGTATCTTTTTCACATCTTCGCCGATTGCATTTTCGGATGATAGGTTCAGGATATGACCGGCCACTTGGTTGAGAGAGGCGATTCGGCCATCGTTGTCGGTGGCCAAAAGTCCGATCGGCATATTCTCCACCAGATTACCGGAAAACGCCTTAATTCTTGAGAGGGATGCCCTGGTACTGCGATAACCCTGGGCCAGAAATAGCAAAATAATCCCGGCAAACCCGACCAAGAGGAGGATTGATGTCATAATCACTGTGTGCCGCGTGTCCGTCCTCCTCGCTTCCTCAACAGAACGCATGTCCAGGCCCACAAAGATTACCAGATCGACCAATTCATCACTTTCCCATTGGTTGAAACGCTGTTGAAACAATCGATTGAGCATCATGTGACCCCGTCGAAATCCTGGAAAATCACCTGTGGGTGAAAATTTTCGAACAACTTCAAAAATCTTCTTGCCATCGGGTCTTGACAAAAGGCGCCAGTTCAATTTTTTCGAATGGGAGATGAGGCTCAGGTCCAATCGCTTTCCATGTTTTCCACCAATCCGGGCTGCATCATTGTGCGCGAGAATCGTTCCACGATGGTCGGTGACGAGGAGATAGACGATGTCGGGCTGCTGGGCGGTTTCGGTCAGCAATTTTTGAAGTTGAAAGCCATCCCAACCCATTCCCATCATTCCGGTTCGGGTTCCTGCCTCAAATGACCGTATCAATGCCGCTCCTTTTTCCAGCAGGAGGCGTATGCTGCTTTCCTTCTGGCGGTTGATATCCTCCAGGGTTACAAAGGTAAATATCGGAAAAAGTACGGCTACGGCTCCGATAAATACCCACGGGGGCACCGCCGCCAAAAACCGTTTTTCTCTTGATCGATTTTTCACAAAATTGTTCTATCCTGCTCGGCTTTTTCAGAAAAAATTCTATTTACCCTTTGGCAGATGCGGCTTTTCTCAAATTATCAGTGGTTAATATCCCTTATTTCGATTTCCGTTTCAAGACATATTGAAAATGAAAAGCCAGCAGATGCCCAAGCGCTCGTTTGTTTTCTTAATCGGCAAATCTGACAGCCTCGTAAAAAGTCATGTGCGAACGATTTTGAGCATTTTGGGATAAAGCGTTTTGATAGGTGGCATGTTAAGAAATTCAAGCTGTTTGAGGAGTTTACGACAAGTTCGTGAAATTTAGTATTGCCTATCCAAACGCCTCAAAATGGTCATTTAGAGAGCAATATGGTCTTTTTACGAGTTCATCAAATTTAAAAAAAATCCCGTGGCACAAAGCGCACACGGGATTTAAAGGGATTGATAATCGACAGCTATTTCTTATCGTCTTTTACCTCTTCGAAATCTGCATCAACGACTTCTTCATCAGAGGCCGGCCCTTCGGCCTGCTGACCGCCGCCTTCTGCCTGGGTTCCCTCCTCAGGACCCGCCTGCTGATCCGCTGTCTGAGAGGCCTGCTGGTACATCGCCTCTGCCAGCTTGTGAGAGGCCTGAGTCAGCTCTTCGCTGAGCCGCTTAATCTCCTCGGTGTCCTCCCCCTCCATCGCTTTTCTGAGGCGGGTGGTGGTATCCTCAACCTGGGCTTTCGTTGCACTATCTACTTTTTCTCCCAACTCTTCGATCGACTTTGCACTGGAATAGATCAAAGCATCAGCTGTGTTTCGCGCCTCCACCACTTCTTTTTTCTTTTTATCCTCTTCCGAATGAAGCTCGGCATCTTTGACCAGCTTATCGATCTCCTCCTGGGACAGACCGCTGGACGCTGTGATTTGGATGGACTGTTCTTTTCCGGTTGCCATATCCTTTGCCGCTACGTGCACAATACCATTGGCATCAATATCAAAGGTCACCTCGATCTGAGGTATCCCCCTCGGCGCAGGGGGTATGCCCACAAGTTCAAAACGCCCAAGGGTTTTATTCCCTGCTGCCATCTCCCGTTCACCCTGGAGCACATGTATCGAGACCGCCGGCTGGCTGTCGGCAGCCGTTGAAAAAGTCTGGCTTTTTTTAGTAGGGATTGTCGTATTTTTTTCAATCAACCGGGTCATCACGCCGCCAAGGGTTTCGATACCCAGGGAGAGCGGCGTAACATCGAGCAGTAGAACGTCTTTGACATCCCCTTTCAATACCCCGCCCTGAATGGCAGCTCCGATAGCAACGACTTCGTCGGGGTTAACCCCTTTGTGTGGCTCGCGTCCAAAAATTTTCTTGACGCGCTCCTGAACCGCCGGCATCCGAGTCATACCGCCCACAAGGATGACCTCGTTGATCTCCCTTGTAGTGATCCCTGATTCTTTGATGGCAATTTGGCAGGGTTTTCCCAATTTGTCCAAAAGATCACTAACAAGCGATTCCAGCTTGGCCCGGGTCATTTTCATGTTGAGATGTTTGGGACCACTCTCATCGGCGGTAATAAATGGAAGATTAACATCGGTTTCCACCGCAGTCGAAAGCTCCATTTTCGCTTTTTCCGCCGCTTCTTTTAACCGTTGCAATGCCATTTTGTCATTTCGAATATCAATTCCCTGATCCTTTCTGAACTCAGAAGCCAAGTAATCGATCAGCCGAAGATCAAAATCTTCACCCCCGAGGTGAGTGTCGCCATTGGTCGCTTTCACCTCAAACACACCTTCCCCGATTTCAAGTATGGAAATATGAAAAGTGCCGCCCCCCAGATCAAAAACAGCGATCTTCTCTTCTTTTTTCTTATCCAAACCATAGGCCAAAGACGCAGCGGTCGGCTCGTTGATGATCCTCAACACATTAAGGCCGGCTATTTTTCCGGCGTCTTTGGTCGCTTGTCGCTGGCTATCGTTAAAGTAAGCGGGAACAGTTACTACGGCATCGGTTACCTTCTCACCCAAATAGTCCTCCGCGGTCTTCTTAATATTTGCAAGAATAAAGGAAGATATTTCGGCAGGGCTTTGAAGCTTTCCCCGAAGATTAATGCGCAGATCACCGTTGCTGGCCTGTTCGAGCTTGTAGGGGAGGATCTTAATATCCCCTTGTACCTCCGGAGTTCCATATTTACGGCCGATAAGACGTTTTACGCCAAAAACCGTATTTTCAGGGTTGGTAATGGCCTGCCGTTTTGCAATTTGGCCCACCAGCCTCTCTCCGCTTTCTGAAACCGCAACAATTGAAGGTGTGGTGCGACCCCCTTCAGGATTTGTGATGACTTTTGGCTCATCACCTTCCATAATCGCCACACACGAATTGGTGGTGCCAAGATCGATACCTATTACTTTACTCATTTGTTGTCCTCCTTACCTCACACAAAATATTTACTTTTTTTCTATTTTTATCTTATCTGTTTCATCATTTATCAGGTCGTTTTTTTCCCCTTTTGACTTCGAAACGATAACCATAGCAGGTCTGAGCAATCGATCATGCATCTGATATCCTTTTTGCAATTCCTTCAAAACAACATTATCATGGTAATCCTCGGTTTCCTCCTGCATGACCGCCTGGTGGAAATTCGGATCAAATGACTCATTAAGAGATAAAATTGGTTTGACATTGAATTTTTTAAAAATTTTGGAAATCTCATCGATGGTCAGGGTCACGCCTTCTACGATCGTGTGATTCTTTACTCCATCGTTCTGCGACGAATCCACGGCCCGTTCTAAATTATCCACTACACAAAGCATGTCCTTTAGCAAAGATTCATTTGCAAATTTCCTGAATTCATCAATTTGACGCGTCGAACGCTTTTTGTAATTTTCAAATTCGGCCGAAACCCTCAAAAAACGATCATAATTCTCCTTGGCTTCATTTTTCGCAGATTCAAGCTTTGACTCAAGCTCCTTTAAAGACGCCTTTGGCTTGGTCTTTTTTACTTTCTCTGGATCGTGTTTTTTGTTCTTTTTTCTGTCTGAATCAGCCTTTTCGGTTTCTGAATATATGGGTATTTTCTTGCCTTTCGTTTCGGTCATCAGCCTATGTTTTTTCCGGATTTATTCAACTAAGAACGCATCAAGTCCTTCGCATCTTTTATATAACGGTGTTTACCGCTCAATTTTGATAAAAAATAAGACTGTCTGATAGGATGTCAAGATGGTAAGGGGTTTTAATACCGATAGAAAAAAGCGAAATGCCGTGGGTGTCAACTCCTGTAGTAGATTGAGATAGAGTTGGTTGTGCACCCTCCATCGAGATTCTTCTGAAAACAGAGGTCATCCAGATGATCGGAATCTTTCCACGACACAGATAACGTCACTTATCGCTGCTTCCTTCCGGACCTGACGAGGTTCGTGGGCTTCTGTTGCGCGGTGGCCGATCGTGATGACGCTCACGTTTTCAAAATGAAACCCTCTTGAGGGAGTTCAGCCCCGCATGGAGCGGATTTCGGGAAAAGGGAACCGCTAGCTCCCCGCCTAGCACAACCAGAACTATATTTAACTCAAAAAAAATAAAATTCAAGAAAAAAAGAACATCGCATACCATCTTCCGATCAATGCTTACTGGTATAACCGCCCTTGATATTGTCTGTTTATTATTGACAGAAACCCATTATTCGCTATAATTAACTCAAGCTTCGCACCTGATATTTTAAGGAAGGTCGCATCAGGCGTAGGGTAAAAAGAAATTTTTCTGGAAAAAATTGATGATGAGCGCTTTGACAACGGCACAAAACCTTTTAAGAATTAGCATTTCAGAAGCAACTGATATTACAAAAGAAACCAGACCATCGCGTGCCTGTGCACGGTTATTACTTTAGGTATACCGGTTCAAATTGATTGCCGCATTGTTTTTCCAAAAAATTTTATTTACCCACACCAAATGCGACACCGTGGTCCTTTGGGGGTGCGAAACTTGAGTAATTAATTATAACCGCTCAACCGGGATCATCCATAACGCAACCATACGCTCTATCAACCCCATGTTTCCAATACCATCAAACAAAAATGGAAGTCCATATCGCTTCAGATTGCTGCATACCGTAGAAAAGACCATCGCGACCTATCAAATGTTTCAGCCCGGCGATGCTGTCCTCGTCGGTGTCTCAGGAGGGCCCGATTCGGTTGCACTTCTCCATGCACTGATCATTCTGGCGCCTAAGTTCCCCCTTCATATCGGAATTGCCCATTTGAATCACTCTCTTCGCGGCAAGGATTCGGATCATGATGCCCAGTTTGTCAAGTCCCTGGCCAAACAGTTGAACCTGTCGATTTTTCAAAAAAAAATCGATGTGCGTAAATGTCAGGATAATAACGGGGGTTCTCTGGAAGAGGTGGCGCGAGATCTTCGCAATGCCTTTTATCACAAAGTGGCGGAAAAAAAGGGGTTCAGCACAATTGCCTTGGGTCACCAGGCCGATGACAATGCAGAGCTCATTTTGTTATATATCTGTCGGGGAAGCGGTGCGCTAGGTGCCACAGGGATTTCTCCGGTCAGAGAGGTCAGCGGCAAAGTTAAAAAGATTGTTCGCCCCCTTATTCGGGTTGGACGATCCGAAATTATGGGTTTTTTAGAACAAAACAGATTACCGTATGTTTCAGATGAATCGAACAAAGATCTGACCTTTCTTCGAAACCGGATACGTCATCAACTCATTCCCAATCTAAAATCATCGTATAATCCGAAAATCATCGATGCCCTGAATCGGTTTGGATTAATCTTAAGTGCCGAAGAAGAATGGGCTGAAGTGGTCATCGATTCCGTATTTAAAAAGACAATCCTGGCAAAACAAGACGATTTAATGATTCTCTCGGCCAAGCGGATTGCAGAGCTTCATATCGCAGCCCAAAGAAGGATTATCAGAAAAGGAATCGAAACGGTGAAAGGAGATTTGAGACGAATCCAATATTCCCATATCGAGGCCATCGTTCGACTTCTCAAAAAGGGACCGATGAACGGCACATTAGATCTTCCCGATCGTATTCGGATTTTGCGAGGTTACGAACGGCTCCTAATTTCAAAGGAAAAAGACGATTTACGCAAATTTAAAACAGGCTTTGGCATTGTTTTGTCATTTGAGTACAAAATGTTATCTCCCGGATCCTTATTTATAAAAGAGGCCGACATATCCATAAAATTTTCTGAAATAGAGGCAGAAGACCTTACCAATGTCCGTAAAACCGGCGGCAGCGTTGTTTTTATGGATAAAGATAAATTGAGTTTCCCCCTGACCATCCGAAACGTTAAACCGGGAGACCGCTTTACACCCCTGGGGATGACCGGTACTCAAAAAGTAAAATCCTTTTTTATAAACAACAAAGTTCCCAGACCAAAGCGTTGGGAGTGCCCCATAATGTTGAGCCGAGAAAAAATCATGTGGGTCGTCGGCCACAGAATTGATGAATCGGTTAAAGTGATGCCTTCCACCCGAAGGGTCCTGAAAGCAGAACTTTTTCTTGCCTAATCCCTAAAGATGATTAATATCAATCTTACAATATCGAAGTTTATGGGTACAAAGTCGGGATCTTTGATACGCTTCGACAAGGTGCGGGAAATGCGCTCGCTTTTTCGATTCAACACCCTTTTTACATCAAAAACTGGGAGGGATAGATTTTGAATCCATTTCATAAAAATTTGGCATTATGGTTGGTCATTACATTGATGATGATCATGCTCTACAACCTTTTCAGCCAACAGCAAACACCAGAGACGACAATCAGTTATACCGAATTTCTATCGATGGTAGACAATGAACTGGTAGCCAGAGTCGTTCTGCAGGGTCAAGAACTTTTTGTCACAGATGTCAACCGAAACCATTTTAAGGTATTTGCGCCACAGGACAGTGACATGATCGGGATTCTCAGAGCAAAGGGCGTGACAATTGAGGCCAAACCGCCACAGGAAGCGCCCTGGTATATGAATATACTCGTTTCCTGGTTTCCGATGATTGTATTGATCGGAGTGTGGATCTTTTTTATGCGCCAAATGCAAGCGGGCGGCGGTAAGGCTCTATCTTTCGGAAAGAGCCGCGCCCGCCTCCATTCCGACCAGCAAGCCAAAGTCACCTTTGAAGATGTCGCTGGGATCGACGAGGCAAAAGAGGAATTGGGAGAAATCATCGAATTTTTAAAAGAGCCTAAAAAATTCACCCGCCTGGGAGGACGGATCCCTAAAGGCGTGCTGCTGATGGGCTCACCTGGTACTGGAAAAACGCTTCTCGCCCGGGCGATTGCAGGTGAAGCAGGGGTTCCATTTTTTAATATCAGCGGTTCTGATTTTGTGGAGATGTTTGTCGGCGTCGGTGCGTCGAGGGTACGGGATCTTTTTGTCCAAGGGAAGAAAAACGCCCCCTGTATCATCTTTATTGATGAAATCGATGCCGTTGGAAGACATCGTGGAGCCGGCCTTGGCGGCGGGCATGATGAAAGGGAACAGACACTGAACCAACTGCTGGTCGAAATGGACGGTTTTGAATCAAATGAAGGGGTTATTCTGATATCCGCGACCAACCGCCCGGATGTGCTCGACCCTGCCCTTCTCCGGCCCGGGCGATTTGATCGCCAGGTGGTGGTTCCGCTTCCGGACATCAAGGGACGTGAAAAAATTCTAGATGTCCACATGAAAAAAACACCTGTCGCACCTGACGTGGATTCACTTGTACTGGCAAAAGGAACCCCGGGGTTTTCCGGAGCTGATTTGGAAAATCTTGTCAATGAAGCCGCCCTTTTGGGCGCTAAAAGAAATAAAGAAAAAATCGATATGACTGACTTCGAGGATTCCAAGGACAAAGTTTTTATGGGTTTGGAGCGAAAGTCGAAGGTGATCAGGGAAGAGGATAGAAAAACCACGGCATACCACGAAGGCGGGCATGCACTGGTTGCCCGTTTCCTACCCGATACGGATGTTGTTAACAAGATAACGATCATTCCACGGGGCCGTGCGGCCGGTATTACCTGGTTCTTACCTGAGGAAAGGGATTTCAAATATAAAGATCAGCTCGAGAGCGAGTTGTCGATCGCATATGGCGGGCGGGTCGCCGAAGAAATTGTTTTCAATCGCATCAGCACCGGTGCTGCCAACGATATCAAACAGGCGACAGAGCTCGCTGAAAAGATGGTTCGTTCCTGGGGAATGAGTAACGACTTGGGGCTCCTTTCCTATGCAAAAAATGAGGAACATATTTTCCTCGGGCGTGAAATCGCACAGCATAGGGACTACTCGGAAGAAACCGCAAACAAAATAGACGCTGCAATAAAAAACCTGATCGATCAATCCTATAAACGTTCAAAAAAAATCTTGAATGAGAATGTAGATATCCTTCATAAACTGGCCGACCTCCTCCTGGAAAAAGAGACGGTTCTGGGGAAAGAACTCGATGAGCTTATTCATTCCTTAAGGCCGGAGATCGAGATTCCACCAAAAAACCCTGAAAATGGAAAAGAGGCAGATAACTCCGCCGCAGAGGCGAAGGCATCGGCATTCGAATCGTAATCAACCACTCGTTCTTCCAGATGCACACCCAGTATCACAGAACTTCGCCGATAAAGACCCATTCGATGTTATGGGATGGACACCGCCTTGACATTGGTAAACGTACCTTGATTATGGGCGTTGTCAACGTGACACCTGATTCTTTTTCAGACGGCGGTAAATTTTATTCATGTAGAGATGCGGTTGCTCAAGGTTTAAAGCTTACCGAAGATGGGGCCGATATCATCGATATCGGCGGAGAATCCACGCGTCCGTATTCCGATGAGATTCCTGAGGAAGAGGAAATCCGACGCGTGGTCACTGTGATCAAAGAACTATCGGGGCAAATCGCCATTCCCATCTCCATCGATACCACCAAGGCCGGTGTTGCCAGGAAAGCGATTGAAGCAGGGGCTTCCATTGTCAACGATATCAGCGCGCTCTGTTTTGATGACGAAATGGCGGGTATTGTATCCTACTACGAAGTTCCTGTTATTTTGATGCATATGCTTGGGACGCCCAAAACCATGCAGGTGGCGCCCAATTATGATAATGTTGTCCAAGAAATTAAAACGTTTTTAAAAAAGGCCGTCAAAAGGGCGGAAAAAGGGCAGATTCGCCGATCGAAGATGATCGTTGACCCCGGGATCGGTTTCGGAAAAACAGTTGAGCACAACCTTGAACTCCTCAACCGGCTGGATGAATTCCACACATTGGGACTTCCCATTCTGATTGGGCCATCTAGAAAATCCTTCATACGAAACCTTCTTAAAAAGAAAAATGGTAACGATATTTTTTCGGATTACCAGATGGTGGAAACCGGAACCCAAGCAGCTGTCGCAACTGCAGTCCTCCGTGGTGCTCACATTATAAGGGTTCATGACGTTGCCAATACGTTCGCGACCGTTAAAATTATCGATGCCATAAAAGGCACATAAAAAAAGTCTTTACAGTTGGGTACGTTTAAAGATATAGAAAATTTTATATCTTTTAATCCATAAAACCCTAAAACACAAAAATCAGAACTGGGAAACCATAGGGCATCAGTTGCCAAGATGAGCATGTCCTATTGATAGATTGCGGCATTGAAAACAGGACGCTCAAATAAATGCACGTTTCATTTATGTCTATTGGGAGCAGCTATTCTTCTGCTCTTCAACTGTTCATCATCATACGAAACCGACATATTTATTCCGATTGATGTTCAAAATATCCCTAAGGGGTTGATCATAACCGAACACCCACCAAAGGGAATTGAAGCTCGAGTCCGCGCCTTGAAAGCCCTGGCAAAAACCCTTCCTGAGATGGAACTGCGATACAAAATGGACGTATCCGATCTATTGATCGGTGTTCATGCCATTCCGGTAAACCCTGAAAACGTCAAGCTCCCACAGGGAATTTCCATCCTTAAGATCAATCCGTCTTTTCTAACGATGAAAATGGAAAAGGAAGTGAAAAAGGCCGTACCGGTTGTCATCTCTATCTCCGGAGACCCAGCACCCGGATTCGAGGTTGTTGCAACAAAAGCAGAGCCGTCATTCATCATTTTGAGAGGTTCTGAGAAAATCGTATCCCAACAAAAAGAAATCCCGACAAAGCCAATTGATGTAAATGGCATATCTGAATCATTTCAGAAAAAAATAGCGCTTGATCTCCTTGAAGGCACTGCAGCTCCCTTTATCTCTAAACCGATACACGTTGAAGTACAAATCAAAGAAAGGATCGTTTCCAGAAAATTTCAAGATATTCCTGTTGAGGGAAAAGGATCGCCGTATCATCACAAAATCACCCCACCTGTTATCAATATCGTGGTGAAGGGACCTGAGAATGTTTTGGAAAAGCTCCAAAAGGACAAGGAAATCAAAGTGCAAATCGACCTGAACGCTCTCAAACCCGGAATATACCCAAGACGTGCAATCATCACCCTGCCGGTGACCACGACCCTGGTCAATGTAAAACCCAAAATATTTACGGTGACAATAAAAGACGGTTAGTAATCCAAGCAACGCAGATCTCTGCCTTCAACTGACCGAGTACCTTTTGTTTGGCGGGAGAAGTACAATGCCGATTCTATATGCTGAGCGCTTTGGCTAATTGGTCTTTATATATCTGGTAAAGGATTTTCTGGTCGGACAGGCCTCGTTTCAAGATCTGTTCAGTCTGATAAATTTTGCCGGTATCAATGATCAAATTGACGCTTTTGTTAAACGCTATCATCTGATCCATGGTACGAAACCTTTTGTTGATCATGACCACAATAAATATTCCGGCGCACCGACATGTTCAGATCTTCCAGATGCTTCATCACCGGATTGGTTTCCGGATTGTCAGTGTCAAAATTCTCATCGACCACTATAAGATCAAAAAGACGATACCACATCATTCTTAGAGCATCACTGACGTTTTGGGCGTTTAAAATATGGTACGCCATCGATTACTCCAGGTTAAAACGGTATGCTCTTTTTGAGTTATAATGAAGTCGTTTCAGATTTTTTCAGCAATTTTACTTTCGAATCTTCTTCATCCATCGCCTTCATGTCTTCTTTTCCAATTTCTAAAAGCTTGGTATGGGTTTCGATGATCGAACGGATTTGAACTTCTATCTGTATGCGCTGACGTTTCAACTCCGCAATATCCTCGTGGAGCTGAGCCAGACGGTTTTGGGTCCGAGTTAACATTTTTTCAGCCACCACCTCCGCATCTGCAACCACGAGGTCAGCGCTTTTTCTGGCATTTTCCCTCATCTGTTCCAACGCTTTTTGAGAATTCGACATGGCCTGCTCAAAAGCCTTCTCCCGTTCTTGCGATCTTTGGGTCTCAATTTTCAGTTTTTTGATCTCTTCATGGAGACCGGCATTTTCCTGAAGAAGAGATCTAAAGGAAACAGCTAACTGCTCAAGAAAATTGTCAACCTCCAGAATGTCGAAGCCTCTGAATTTAATTCTGAATTGCTTTTGCTGGATATCAAGTGGTGTTATTTTCATGATGCCTTTCCTCCTGAATCAAACGGTCAAAGCAATGTTGATGACAATCTGAAAAGACTGCTGACAATAAAGGTTCGCAAAAAAATGACACAAAGAAAAACGATAATCGGAGAAAGATCGATGCCACTGAATCCAACGGGGAGTTTAGTCCGTATGGGATACAGAACCGGCTCGGTTATATTATGGATGAAGCGGACGATCGGGTTAAAAGGGTCGGGATTCACCCAGGAGAGCAGTGCACGAGCAATCACGACCCACATGAATATGAGAAGAACAAAATCAAGAACTTTTGCGACAGCCATCAACATATAACCCATAATAAACATACTTCTGAAAGTCCTTTTATTCTTTTAATCGTTTCGCGGTGATATTTTTAGGTCTTATGCCGTTTCGTGTCGTCTCTTTGCACCTCTTCGGGCAAGAATTAAATATAATCATATGCAAAGTCAAGATAATTCGTGCAAAACCGTTGACATACTAAATTTATAGACAGTAAGAATACAAATCGGCATTTGTGTTACCATTCGCACCCTAATCCACCGTGATGTCACACCCGGCATAGGGAGATGGGGAGTTTTCGTGAGTATAGGGTGCGCAACCTGAGTAGCCATCTGCGGGTGGGTTACCTATCAAATGAGGATCATTCTTGAACCATGGAAAATTTCATCGATTTAGACATCGATTCTGCTTATTTAAAACAAATCATCCGGAATACAACCCACCGAAAAGCCCCTGGTGACGTTTCGTATCAACTAACTAGTGTTTTTCTTCTCCTCTTTTTTAGAAAAGAGACCTGTCTGCTTGCCATTCAAAAATCCGACAATGAGGGATATCCATGGCGAAACCAGGTGGCTCTCCCCGGAGGGCATGTTGACAAAGCCGATGCCAGCCCAATGGATGCCGCCTATCGAGAACTTGAAGAAGAAGTGAATATTCCAAGGAATCAGATTGATTTTATCGGTTCCATGGGACATTTTCAAACCATCAACAATAAAGACATAGAGGTCTTTGTGGGAATATGGAATGGTAAGGGACCGCTGGTGTTTGATTCGGAAGAAATCCAAAGAGTCTTCGAAATTCCGTTTAAAAAACTTGTCCGCACCCATAAAGAGGATAACTTTCATGGTCATCTGCCGGATACACCGACCCTTTTATATCCGCATGAGGATGTCGTTATTTGGGGAGCCACGGCCAGAATCCTGCACTACTTCATCGAACTGCTCTATCCGGCCCTTGATATTTGACTCAAGTTTCACACCTCCAATCAAGAGAAGCGTCGCATTCGGCATAGGCCGAACAGACACCGCTTTCAAAACGGTCACTACGAACGCCAAGCTGGGCAAAAAGGGCCATTTATTGATGGACACTATATCGGAAACCGTTTAATCAGCCGAATCATCGTAGAAACGATCACCCAGCCGCTCAGCAGAAGAAGCAGGATCGGCACCCAAATAAAGCCATTATATTCAACAATCTCACTTGAAACAGATAGACCCACAATCCCAAATAAAAAGACAAGCACCATAAATAGGGCCAAAAGGAGACAGGCAGTTTTGGAGTCATACCAAGGAAAGATAATTTTTCTAAATATTGGCTTTTCATCAAGTCGCATCATGAAACCGTATGCATAGCGGACGTTTTTTAATAGTAGAAATACATTGAATTTTATCGATTTATCCAAATAAAAGCAAGGGAAGAAAGCTGTAATTCCCCATTGTTTTATTTTATTCCCCAACATATAGATATTTTTTCTTGACAGACAACAAGATATTGATATACAGATATCTCTTTACTATGATGATACATCTTTGGATTGAGGCGTCATGCAACCCTGAATGGACGGAATATTCACTCTGTTTCGACAAGTTGCATGGCATTTTCCTGCATAAAGGAATTCTGTCAATTTTATAATCCATTTGCAATTTTGGTCAGATGGGCCAAATATAGACAGGGGGCATCCGTGTTTGAAGATATCAAAAAGCGAGACGGTAAAGTTGTTGCTTTCAACTCGCAAAAAATCACAGAGGCAATCACAAAAGCCGGAAAGGCAACCGAAGAATTCGGAGAAAAGGAGGCTAAAAAACTAACCCTCATGGTTCTCACCCTGGCCCATGAAATGCATCTCGATCCTCTTCCTGAAGTGGAAGAATTCCAAGATATTGTGGAAAGGGTACTTCTCAATTCCCCATATTTCAAGACCGCGAAGGCGTACATTTTATACCGGGAACAGCATGCTCAAATCAGACGTATAACGACCAAAGCCAACGTTGACCTTGTCGAGCATTATATCCAGAAGCTGGATTGGAAAATCAAGGAAAACAGTAATATGTGCTATTCCCTCCAGGGACTCAACAATTACATCTCCTCGGATATCACCGCAGAATACTGGCTGAACAGTATATATCCCAGCGAAATCAGAGACGCTCACACGAAGGGCGATTTCCACATCCATGATCTCAGCCTCCTTTCCGTCTACTGTGTGGGCTGGGATCTGAAAGACCTTCTTTTGAAAGGATTTAAAGGCGTAGAGGGAAAAGTGGAGAGTGCCCCTCCCAAGCATCTTCGATCAGCCCTGGGTCAAATCGTCAATTTTTTCTATACACTGCAGGGTGAGGCTGCGGGCGCCCAGGCGATTTCCAATTTTGACACGCTTCTCGCCCCCTTTGTACGTTTTGATAAACTCGATTACACAGATGTCAAACAAGCGATACAAGAATTCGTTTTTAACATAAATATACCCACACGGGTAGGTTTTCAGACCCCATTTACCAATATCACCCTCGATCTTTGTGTTCCATCTATACTGAAAGATCACCCAGTGATCATCGGTGGCAAGGCATGTCATGAGACATACGCTGATCTCCAGCCGGAAATGAATATGATAAACACCGCCTTTGCCGAGGTAATGATGGAAGGTGATGCCAAAGGAAGGGTCTTTACGTTTCCCATACCGACCTATAACATAACAACCGACTTTGACTGGGAAAACCCGAATTTTGAGGCGATTTGGAAGATGACCGGAAAATACGGCATTCCCTATTTTTCCAATTTTATAAATTCGGATATGTCTCCGGAGGATGCAAGATCGATGTGTTGCCGTCTTCGCCTAGACAACCGGGAACTGCTAAAACGAGGGGGAGGCCTTTTTGGAGCAAATCCGCTGACCGGATCGATTGGCGTTGTAACCATTAACCTGCCGCGGATCGCATACCTGGCTCAAAATAATGAAGATTTTTTCAACAGCATCAAAGAAAAAGTCGTTTTGGCGGTAAAGAGTCTCTCCATTAAACGAAAGGTTCTCGAACAATTTACCGAACGAAACCTATATCCCTACTCTAAATTTTATTTGCAGGAGGTCAAACAGCTTGCGGGTGATTATTGGAAGAACCACTTTTCCACCATCGGCATCATCGGCATGAATGAAGCATGCTTAAACTTCTTGGGTGAAGATATTGCTACAGAAACCGGACAGAAGTTTTCTCTTGAGGTGATGGATTTTATTCGTGGCATCATATCAGAAATTCAGCAGGAAACCGGAGATATTTTCAATCTGGAGGCAACGCCTGCAGAAGGAACATCTTATCGACTATCGATGATCGATAAAAAACAGTTCCCTGATATTATCTGCGCAAATGAAGATGATTATCAACACGGAGCTGCCCCGTATTACACGAACTCCACACATCTTCCGGTCAATTATACCGACGATGTATTTGAAACGTTGATGCTCCAAGACACGCTGCAGACAAAGTACACCGGTGGAACCGTCCTTCATGTGTTTCTTGGGGAACAGGTCAATGATCTCGAGGCGATTAAAGGCCTCATTCAAAAGATCGCCATGAATTTTCACCTCCCTTATTTCACACTTACACCGACGTTCAGTGTTTGCCCATCCCACGGTTACATCAAGGGAGAACAGAAAAAGTGTTACACCTGTAGCCAGGAGACTGAAGTTTATTCAGGCGTTATCGAGGACCGCAAACCGATCAGAAAAGGGAATGGCAGAAAGAAAACTGAATTCGGCGCGGAAAAAACCTTCCAAGTGGCATAACTTTTTTTCTATTTCAAAGTGCAGGACGTTTTACTCTTTTTTGCGCTATGGTTATCGGGGGATTACAGAAAAATTCATTGATAGATTTTCCAGGAAAGGTGAGTTGTGTCCTCTTTTTTTCAGGGTGCAATTTTGACTGTCCCTATTGTCATAATCCGGAACTGTCAAAAGGAGAACCGCAAAACAAAAGCTTTTTGAGCGAAGAGCATATTTTCAGTTTCCTTGCAAGCCGGAGGGGTTTGTTAGACGGGGTGGTTCTTTCAGGTGGAGAACCGACCATCCAGGACGATCTTCTCTCTATTTGCGAAAAGGTCAAACAGCTCGGTTATTCAGTAAAAGTCGATACAAACGGCAGCCGGCCCGAAGTTATCCGGCGTCTCTTGAAAGAGGGCTTTGTGGATTATATTGCCATGGACATCAAAACAGATCCGTTTGATTATTCCCCGGTGATCAAAAACGAGATCGAACCGGACGACATTTTTTCGAGCATCCGGATCATTATGGCATCAGCAATAAATTACGAGTTCAGGACAACCTGCATAAGACCGTTTGTAAACGAAAGCGTGGTTGAGCGCATTTCCCAATACATAAAAGGTTCAATGCTATATGCTTTGCAAAGATTTCATCCCGCAGTGATGCTCCACCATGAATTTTTTCAGAACAATGAAATCGGATATAACGACCAAAAACTCAATTATTTAAAATCGATTGCAGAACCTTGGGTCGATAAGTGTATTATCCGTTAGATCTTTTAAAAATGACCCAAATTTCACACCCCAAATCCACGGGGACATCGCAGTTCTCCCAGCACCTGTTCCACTCAAAATCCTTGCTTAAGAATTCATCGCGCGGTATTAAAATTTAAATAACAAAATTACCGGCCCTTCTCTTTTTGTCAGCAAACCAAAACCCTATCCATTATGGAACCGATATACATTCGCATTCGCAAATGTGCCCATGAGATCGCTTCGCGTTTTTCAGCCCCCAGCTTTTACCACGACCTTTTCTGGGCCAATCAAATATCCAGGCAATTTTTTGACACAGATTCGATAATTTCCGAATTGAGGGTATTTGTTTCAGAGCATTTGGAGGACGACTTCGGTCATGGCTTAGAGCATGCGATAAAAGTCTCCCTAGATGCTGGAACTATCGTGATCGTCGAAAGCAAAAATGCCGGCTATTCCAGAGATTTTACAGAACGAGAACTACTCAAAGTCCAGTCTGCCGGCCTCCTTCACGACATCAAACGTAAACAAAAAAATCATGCTCTAAAAGGGGCGGATTATGCAGAACAGGTTCTGAAAGGCTACCGCTTCTTACCCGAAGAGGTGGCGATGATCTGTCAGGCCATCCGCACCATGAAGCGTTTAAATACAATGAAGGATCGGATTTAAAAGAGGATTCGCTTGTTTCAAACTGCCTTTATGACGGCGATAAATTTCGTTGGGGGCCTGACAATTTTACAGATACCATCTGGGACATGGTATCATTTTTCAAAACTCCGATCTCCAAATTTATCGCCCACTACCCCCAGGGGATGGAGGGGCTGGTCAAAATCAAACAGACATTCCGAACCAATACGGGGAAAAAATATGGCCCCCAGTTTATTGATACAGGGATTTCTATCGGAAAGGAGCTGTTTCAGGTGATCAATACCAAGTTTCGTCCCTATTTGTAATCCCTGTTCATCGACTGAAAGCTCGGTTCAAAGATCAACTTCAAATTTTTGCTCGGTCACACGCTTTCCCCATTGACTCCCCGCCTGTTTCGCCACAAGACGGAAATGATATTTTTCATAGAGATGTCGCGCAGCGTCAAGGCCTGAGAATGTCCAAAGCTAGATGCGATCAAATTTCGCTTTTCTGCAAAAATCGATCGCTTGTCCCAAGAGCCGGTTACCGGTACCGAAGTTTTGACACTCCGGCGCCAGAATAAACCACCGCAGATGAGCTTTTCCCGCGTCTGCATGGATCCCGTCAATGGCTATGGCACCGACAATCTGTTTGTTTGCAACTGCGGTCCATAGGCCATCTCGGTTCTCCTCGAATCGGCCTAAAAACTCTACCAGCTCAGATGCAACCTTAGATTCAAAAAAGAGACCGAACTCCCAATGTTGATGATAGTATCTGGCATGTAATTAGGTAATTCGGCCGATTGCGCCCGGACTATAGCCGTACCGGATGACCGGTTCTTCAACTTTTTTTTGTTTCACGCCAATCCTATATCCTCTGCGATCTCTCGCATACCCATAATGGTACCGGTTATCAGATCCTGCAACTCCATATCCAGCATCTGAACGCCTTTTTCGATGATCGATCTATTCACACCTGCTGCGAATCTTTTGTCTTTCCACTTCTTTTTTACAGATTTGGCCTTTAAATCCATGACACTTTTTGAGGGTCGAACCAAGGCGGTTGTCACCACCAGGCCAGTGAGCTCGTCCACAGCATAAAGTATTTTCTCCAGGTCGGTCTCCGGTTGTACATCGATGCAAATCCCCCATCCGTGGCTTATGGCAGCCCGGATATAGTCCTCAGGCCAGTTCTGCTCCCAGAGTACTTCCTTGGTTTTTTTACAATGTCTCTCCGGAAACTGCTCATAATCAAGATCGTGGATCAGTCCAATAATCCCCCATTTTTCTTCATCTTCCCCACGTGTTCTGGCAAAATAGCGCATGACGCCTTCCACTGCCAGAGCGTGTTTGATGAGACTCTCATTCTGGTTGTATTTTAAAAGAAGATCAAAGGCCTCTTTCCGCGTCGGTGTTTTTGAAGTCATTATGTTGCCTCCTGAATCTTTTTATGTCGATCGGCCATTTGAAGAATCCTGCATGCGAATGCCATCTGCCTCTCATCTCATTTTTTTAGCATGTTTGGCAGCGGAAAGTCCGGCAATACAACCTTCCCCAACCGCCTTGGCCACCTGCCATGGTGGCCCACAGATATCACCTGCCGCATAGATGCCCGCCACATTGGTCTGTTGCTGTTTGTCCGTCACAATAAATTGAAATTTTTCATCATCCAAGGCAACGCCAATGCTACTCGCCAGTTCAACCGCACCCTTTGCGCCGGTTTCTATGAATACACCATTGACGTTTAAAGTTTCATCGTTGTCCATCACCACGCCTTCTACCGAATCACGACCGATAATTTCTTTGACCTTACGTCCCAAATGGACCTGAACAGCCGACTCTTTAACCTGATGCTCAAGGTGGTTTGAAACTTGAAGTCGATCTGAAACAAGGTGGACGTTTTTGGTATAAAATAGAAGCGTTAGCGCACCTGAAACAGCTGCCGATTCATTTCCGACAATAGCAACCGTTTCATTCTTGTAGAAGTTCGCATCACAGTCCACACAGTAACTCACCCCTTTTCCAAAAAATTCCTTCTCTCCTGGGACGCCCAAACGGTTGCGCGTCACCCCCATTGCAAGGATAAGGGTTCGAGCTTTGATCGTCTGGTCGCTTTCGGTCAGAAAATTGAAAAGGTCGCCTTCGTATGCAGTTTTGATAACATCTTCATGGAGAAAATCAGCGCCTAAATTCGATGCCTGCTCCATACCTTGCAAAAGAAGCGATTCTCCCGATGTTTCACCCAAACAACAGTAATTTTCGACGTGGGCTCTATACAAGCTCGATTTGTGCTTCCTCCCCATCACCAGGACGCGGACCTTGGCGCGTGCAGCGTGAATGGCTGCCTGGAGCCCTGCCGGACCGGTACCGAAAATAACCACATCATATAATGTCTGACCTTCCATATTACCCTATCCATTGGTTATGTTAAGAAGTTGTGATGCTGTTTTATCCAGGCTTATCTACCACAAAGCAATGAAAACCACAATGGGCATGAAATGCGCAAAGCATACACTCGGGCAGGAGTGGTGACCGGTGGGTTTCTGCTTTCCCAAAGCCAGGGGCTAAAAATACTGGCTTGGAATCTATTTTACAAACAAAACAGAGAAGTGTATAATGTTAAATAAAATAAAAAGAGATTCAATTTTATAGTTATTTTTCATGCAGGCCCAGAAAATTTTTTGGCTGAGATTACCAAACTGTTTCCTTCAAATCACCAATTAAAGAGAGCCGATTATGAATATGATTTCGCGCATGACCGATCTTCTTGAAACTTCCCGGACATTCTGCCTGGCAACGGTTATTTCTTCGTCTGTTAAGGACATCATGCCGGGAAACAAAACCATTGTTTTGGGTGACGGTTCCGTCGAAGGTGGTACGGGAAACAATCGATTGGACGGGCTTATAAATAAATATGCGATTCAGGCTTTGAAAACACAGAAAAAACAGACAATCGATATTGTACAAGGCCTAAGTGTTTTTTTCGATATCGTTGCTCAAAAAGCTAAATTGGTCATTTGCGGAGCAGGACATATTGCCAAACCACTTGCCCAATTTGCCCGCAAAGTCGATTTTTCCGTTACCGTAATTGACGACCGTTCGAATTTCGCCGACCCATCCCGTTTTGAGGGGTGTGAGGTCATTACCGATGACTTTGTTGTGGCTCTTCAAAATGCGAATATTAATACATCTTCATTTGTGGTCATCATCACCCGGGGACATGAATATGATACGGAATGTCTATCGGAAATTCTTCCCCGGAAAACAGCCTATGTCGGGCTTATCGGCAGTCGCCGAAGGGTGGGTTTTGTTCTTGAAATGCTTTCCAATCAGGGAATTCCTTCTGATCGGCTTAAGGATGTTTTTACCCCGATTGGACTACCGATTGGAGCGGAATCGCCTGATGAAATCGCGCTTTCAATTACAGCTGAACTTGTCTGTGTTCGTCGAAAAACCAGTGTGCAGGCAAAAAAACTAAGGAGTGTCATCGGCATATAGGGAGAAACTGATGAACGATGGGGAAATATTTAATCAACTCGTAGATCTTCAACAAAATGGTATCGCTTCATGTCTTGCCACCATTATCCGCACCGCCGGATCCACCCCGCGGGAGATTGGTGCAAAGATGCTTATCTGTCTTGATGGGACAACCTATGGCTCAATCGGCGGGGGGTGTGGGGAAAGACAGCTTCAAAGTGCGGCCATTCGGTGCCTTCTCAAGGATAAAAAACCGGAAATTCTCGACATTGATTTGATGGTTGACCTGAATGTAAGGGGCGGAGATGTCTGTGGTGGCAATCTCTCGGTTTTTGTTGAGCCGTTTTTCTAAGGTACATATTGTAGGCCATAGGCAATCTCGTCCGAATCGCCGGTCGTAAAGGCGATCCCTGTTTTCTTTACCCAAAGAGTTTTATTCAAGTTCAATCACAGTTATTATTATTAAATCAAGTAGTTAAGTAAAATTTTAATTCTCGGTTTGTTTATACAATTCTCAATACCCAACAAACTTATATTAAATCAGAAAATATATTATTGATTATCTTGTTCAGGTTGCCTCTTTTTTGTTCCCCACACATTGGATGAAAAGTGACATAAAAAAAAGTGAAAAGAAATGATGCTTAATCTCTAAACATAAAAACCTATGCGCGTAAAGAAGGCGAAGAAACGAATTTTCCTTACATTATGAGAA